>OUNM010494932.1_pt1 | contig 22119 bp, 18 predicted proteins | sample 1769961 | NCBI WGS metagenome assembly OUNM01 (sample SAMEA3914820, study PRJEB12502) | metagenome | biome: forest; material: soil | place: USA | collected 2012-03-12 | depth 0.3 m
CTTAGTAGAGGCAGCATCTCGAAGAAGCAGCTGATCTTTTAGGGGTGCAATACGGCGATGCTGGTCGTATTGCGCTGACCTTTGTGGTTTATGAGAAAAGAGCGCTGGCTGACCTGCAGCTCGGGTTTGGGCACAGCCAAATACTCACACCCACATCCACCGATCTCGATCGGCTGCTGTGCCTCGGGGAAGACGGAGATGCATCCTCATCATAAATAGTAATAGTGAACCTCAAGCCATCAACCAGGTTCAGCCCACCACTATTTCGCGGAGGGGCCTGTCATCGTATTTTTCTATGATTCGCCGTATAAATGAGGGTGGGAGTAGGTAAGACCGACGGTTGCTATTCATCCCGTATTGAGAGGCTAGCCCAGCTATAATGCCGCCCTTTATGCTAGTGCGCTTCAACACAAAGCCGGAAGAAGAGGGGTATGGTGGTATAAGTGGATGTTAACCGCACGTTGGGTTAACGTTACATATATCACGGGCAACTTCTGGCGTCCTACATGCCTTATTAGTTTCAGTCTTACAACCCGCCATCATACAAGAGGTTAGGTTTCTCGGCGACGTCTCTCGCAACCCCCGCGAAAATGCTCCCCTCCCAGATGATAAAGCTCTTCACAGCTCAGCTCGTAGCTGCGCTCTTTGTCGCCAGCGTCCGCTCGCAAAACGACACCGATTGCCCCTCAACAGCACCCTCACCCGTTATCCCAGACTGCGCTGTCCAGTGCATCATTGACATCGAGACGCTTCTTATTTGCGACAATCTCTGCGTATGCATCCAGAAACCTGAGACATTGGCCGATATCGAGGCCTGCGCCGCTAGGCAGTGTACGGGCACCGACCTCGTGCTTTTGATAACTAGCATCGAGACCTGTACGCAATCTTCTTCAAGCGTAACTGTGACCTGGAGCTGACGCCATTTTACCTCTAGTATGCAACCTGTAGTCTGCAAGCCAGCTGCCCCCGTCGATAACGCCATCCCCGACGATGACTTGGGAATGGAATGAGCAGGGGCTAGCACTCGTTGCAGTTACCAAGGTACTCACACACTTGTGCGACCGTTTCCGGGGCAGCAGAGGTAGAAGGGAGACATTAGAAATCATTATCCCCGTCATTTACGTCTCAAATTCGACGCGGCACAGCTCTAATATAGCGTTGTTCCCGTGCGATAGATGACTTACAGTTTGATCCATCTAGAATTAGGAAAGACAATTCACCCAAATAACACCTCCATAAAGACCAACCACCGCATGCAAGCCAATTGCCTACAATGAAATAAATCATGCCTCCAAATCCAGATCACCACGCCATCTTCCCCGCACCCTGGTGGGCACGAAGGTTGCAACGGGTCGGGGGCTCGTTTGCGAGAGACTCCCACCCAGATCCGTGAAAGTTGTTACAGTCTGGCCGGACGGCTGACGGCTCCAGGTACTCCCCACAGACGATACGCTCTGGTTGGGACTGGGGAATCTCGGGCTAGGGGCGTGAGACAACCACGCTCTCTGTTCCTGCTGTTGCTGCTGCTGCTGCTGCTGCTGCTGCTCGACGAACTCTTGATCCTGGAGCGCCCACGCGGCCGCCGCCCGGACGAAGACCGCCCTTGTCTGAGGCGGCCTGAGTGGCCGCTGTCGGCTCACGTCCAACATTTCCGGCTGTTGGAGGTCTTCCCTCCGGTGCCCGCCATGGTCCGGCGGTGGTGGATGTCGCGATTCTCCGCTGAGGAGAACCGAAAGTTGGTAAGTGAAGAAGCCCAGCAGTTGCGTCCAGTTACTGCTATTCTTGGTATTGCTGCCGCTGGTGTTGGTGTTGCCGCTGCTATTGAGATCCAGACCGTCGTCTCTTGCAGTCGCGTCAAGTGGTATCAACCCGAAGAAGTTTCTGGTGCGGCGGAAGCCCTCCCAAACGAGCAGCGCCAGGTACTCGAGCAGGACGAGGGGAATCCAGACGCAGAGCATGAAGACGCGTGCAGTAACCAGCAGAACCCCTTTTGCCCGGCGGCGCACGCTCGAGGACACTCTTGAGAATATGCTTGGCGGTATCCTTGGGGACATTGCTGAGTGTGCCCTCGGCGGCCTCTCTGTGCGGCTCTCAAGCGCGAATTGGACGCGGTGGCGCAGGCGGGCCGGGTTCTCCTGGGTACCTGTAATAGCGGCACTAGAGCCACCGTTGCGGCGAGTAGTTTGGATTGTGTTGCGGTGCGAGGCCCCGGAAGACGCGTTGTTCTCCAGGAGCGCGCGGCGGGAGCTGTTTTGTTCGGAGATGTCGGTGATCTCCAAGCTCGAGAATTCGTCGCCATTGCGTGACTGATCCAACAGACCGTAGAGTCTGGTCGCCTCTCGGATCTCACTGACCGGAAAGGTGACGAAGTAATACTTGCTGGCTATGGCCAGGGATGATGAGATGCTGAGCTCAGGCGTGGGATCCGTCCAGTGGTCTGTAGCTGCTGGTCTTGGTCCTCCACCAAGACCTTTCTCCGACAAGCGCTCTGCCAGGCCCCTTTGCAGGCGGGCTTTGTACCTCCTAACCGACTTGTCGATGATGACGGCAGCGTCCTGAATCTTGCCCATCATGACAAACATGGCAGCAATCGTGGTCACGGTCATTAGGACCGCCACTGCCGCGAAGGACTGCCATGGGCTTCCCTGGAGGAATTGCGTGCTGAACACGGCCTGTCACATCTGTCAACAAAAACGCGGGCTTTTTCGAAAGTTAGGAGGGAGTCACCTACCGCAGACAGAGAGAGGGGGAGAAACAGGATGTTGAAGTAGGTCAGGATCCTGATGTTCTTGTTCTGTATGATGGTAGTGCTTGTGTCCGACATCTGGGCCGCGAAGCCCAGCCCCTCCCGCAGACGGCGTACTTGCTCCGACTTCTTCTGGATCCATTCAATCCTTCCGCGCAGACGGTCGATTGATTGTTCAATCAGTTCCACCGATACCTCGTAATCCTCGTCGTTGAGGCCGTCGTTGACTTTGTCGAGCGACGAACTCTTGAAGTGTTCCCACGCCTCGACGGTCTTTGTCAGCGAGTCTTCGAAGAGCGTGTACGCCTCAAGAGCCCAGAAATAAATTCGCAACTGCGTGATCTTCCGCTCTTTGGCTCGCTCGTCCAGGTCTAATAAATTGTGAGCGAAGCTGTTAGCGGATCCTTGTGCGTGTTGAAGTCCTCCATCATGGCCTACCGAAGCTGTCAATTTTGTGGAACACAACCTCCTTCTCAGAGCCTATGAGGTTGTCCACCGCTGCTATAGCGTTCTGCCATCGTATGCCGACGTGGTGGAGCGCCATGGCAATCCATGACAGGAAGAGGGTCGACGGCGCCCAGCCGCGGCTGTAAACGCAGGTCCGCTCTTCGTTGGACAGCAACGTCTTGAAGTACTTCTCGCCGAGCTGATAGCAGTAGTACGACTTGGTTCCGTTCCCTGCCAGAAAGAAACTCATCTGTTCCTCGTAGATGTGTCGTACGGGAGTGTCGGCAGCGGGCCGGTGACCGCCGAAAAACGAAGAACTACGAAACCCGCGCCCATCGTATCTAGTCAGGTTGCTTTCCGCGAGCTGCTTCGTGACGTAGTAGAAGGCGAAGTGATACTCAAAAACGAAGCAATTCATCGTCTATAAATCGGTAGTAACGATGCATCGTCAGCTTTTACCCACGCAATATTTAAGACACCGATATTGTCCCCGCCCCCTGGAATACAACACGTACGTCGGGGGGATCAGGTCTGATACCAAGAAGGGAAGCCTTCCCAAAATTGGTGAATGAGAGGTAACGTTCGAGGAAGGGTGTGAGCTTCGATGCAAGGGATCTGTTTAGGTGCGTCGCGGTACCGCAACCGTCAATAAAACCCAACACGGCTGGCCCAAATATGCCATGATCAGCAGCTTGATGGTGTCTAGTACACACCTGGGAGTTGTGGCCATCAAAACAGCCCCCACCGAAGGAGATATGTCCTGGATGCATATTGTCCGCGGTGTCGTCGCCGCATTTCCAACCGTGGTGGCTTCCCAGAGTTTGTCGGCGAGCGACCGCATGTTCTCCCCAGCCCCGCAGGGAACAAGCCACTGTAGCCCCCCGGGTTCGCCGTTGGTTTTCGGATCCACAAAGTCCGGGTCGTAGTAGCAAACGCTACAGCTGGAAAGCCGCAGTTTCGCATTCTGGGCGGCCTGGCTCAGGAAGCCGAAGGCCATAGGGTACGCTTTGTCATATTCCCACGCCAACCAGAAGGGGTCCTTGAGAGCATCCTCAAGGCTGCCGGTCGCTGGATCTTCGAAGAATTTGACGCTTTGGAGAATCTCGCGCTCCCAGTGCTGTCGGATTTCTTTCCTTTGTCGGTTGGTCACTTGCTGCCCGGTGTACTTTGGGTCGAGTTTGAGTTGCGCCTCCTTGAACCGCCTCAAGGAATAAAGATGGCGTTCCTGGCTTGTTGCGTCCCGCCGTAGGTCGGTCTGGAGGGAGATTAAAGTCTTGAGTGCTGAGAGCAAACGCAAGTCTCGGGCCCGTTGTGCGGCAGAAGCACGGCGTCGGGGCTTCATCATGTCGACGGGGGGGCTCATGGCCTGGGCAGTCAGTCTGGTGAGTCGTACGGTGTATCTGGTCACTTCAAAGCCCTGGATGGGGAGAGTCTTGATCTTAATTAAGGTATCCATTGACATAGACATTGTAATTCTCGCCGTTGCGTCCGGAGCCTTCCCAGGCACGCCCCCTGCCCTGGCTCCCTCCCTGATATGCGCGTTTAGAGTGAGCTCGCCAGCCTCGCCAAAATCCCGCCCACAACGTCCTCGTGTAACACTCACGGGGCGAGGCGCAAGAAAAGCCTTGGCGTCTAATCCGACCATACACGCGAAGGTGTCCATTTTGACCCCGACTCGACGATGTGGGTGTGTTACACCTCGCGCAAGTCAGCAGCCACACCGACGCGATAACCTGCGACGGATAGGTACCTACGTACCTACCTATGTGTGTCCAGTCCTAAGGAGGCCTGGAGCCGTCTTCCGGCCCTATAGCACCGTACAGGCCGTTGCCAACTTTGCCTCGGTTCGGACGTGGCCGTGATATATGAACCGTTACACCTCCTCGACTGCGCCCCAACTCCTAGCTCTTGCGTCTGGTTTGCGGATACCTAGGCACCTCAAAGTTTCATCGGCTGTCCAGTCACGTTCATTTGCTGAGCTCTTGGCTGGCAGGCGCGGCTGCGTCGGGCGGCTTTCCGTGTCTTTTCTCAGAGTCCATGAGCCTCCCGAGGACGTGTTGGACACTCAGTGTTGGTTACACAGCTGCATGCCTGCTCACCCACGCCGGGCGCCAACACACTGGGCTGGAGCACACCCATGGCCAGTTTAACACTCGCGAATCGCCTCGGCCCGATTCGTCGAGGCTTCGAACACCAGTGACAGCGATACCACCGCGCCAAAGGCCGCACCGCTGAACATCGCTGACGCAGGGCCGCGTCAAAGGCTGCGTCCACGACCAAAAGTCCCAACGACGCCGACACCCTCGCGAATTGTTACTGTATCTATTCAGAAGCCATAGCCCCCAAGCCACTCTACCTTTACACGGCAGTCGGCGGCTCCGGTTGGTTGCATAGGTGATAGGCACCTACTTGCAGAAGTCGAGGAGAGAAGAAACTCGCGCTATCCCGTACAACTGCTTGAATTCACATCTATTTCTCAGTGACATCGAGTGTGTAATTCCGGTAATTGCGCATCGTAGTCCAAGGGAGTTAGACCGGCAGAATCCGTACTGTTGGTGCCGGCAGTGACGAGCTGTGGTTTGATGGGTGCCCTTCATCCTCCAGTTGTCTTGCACAGCCTGGTCCTCAAAGACCACAACCAACCCCTTCCCCGGCACCCTTGTCACTGTCCCTCAGCACGGCAGCGGCAACCCTCCCATCAAAGCCGTCCAAGTTTCCCACACGCCTCGCAACCTCGGCGAGTCCGCTGCCCTCTAGCAAATCAGCATACGCAAATAGCCCGGCGGGCCCTTCGTACAGGAGCGTTTCTTGGCGCAGGGCATGCTGAACAGCCCAAAAAGCAACGGCCAATATCAGCGCCCTGTTTTGATGACGGATCCCCGCTCCACAAACAGATGCGTGAGCTCCGATTCCGATATCGCCGTGCTTACCTACCTCTTGACGACCGCCTTCTTGAAGGACTAGCCCTACTGTGGCTATGCGAGGGAAGTAAAGGCGCCGGATACGGACTCGGCGAGGACGCGCCCGCTCTATACCACCCTGCTGTGGGTGCTTCTCCCGCCCCCGTCCCGTTGACCGCACTTTCGATATCGTTTGGATTTGGTCCGGCCAGTGCTTTACATTCAACAGTGACTTCTGCGGGGGGTCTGAATATGAACTCTCCAGGCTTACTTATTGTTGTCCTAGCTTGGGCGATCGTCACCTGGTTGGCGAGATGATTGCAGCCCCGACCATCAACATGTGCACTAATTCCTGCGCAGTACATCCGCGCACTCAAAATGGGTATCCCGAACCAAAAAACACAAAACTCCGTCCTAAACCAAGCTCTTCGTATCAGCCTTGACAGCCCCCCCACCAGCAACCTCCTCCCCGTTCTGGCTCCCGCTCTCGCCGTCCGAATAGCGCACATCCTCCCCGTCATACCCGACCTCCATCCACGTATCGCTCGTCGCCGGAATGGGCCACACCTTGCACAGACCCCAGTACAACCCGGACGCGACGATGAAGCCGCAGAAGAAGTTGAGGTTGTACAGGTAGGTCGCGCCGACGGGCACCTCGGTGCCGACGGCGCCCGCGAACCCGACCACGTTGATGACGATACCGCCGATGTAGGCGGCGTACGCGCGCCAGTGCACGCCGTAGTGGTAGAAGTACGGCCCGACGGGGCGCGCGTCGTACAGCTCCTTGACCTCGAGGTAGCCGCGGCGCACGAAGTAGTAGTCTGAGATCATGACGCCGGCGATGGAGGAGAGGAAGACGCTGTAGGCGGACAGGTATGTGGTGAACTGGTTGCTGGAGGTGAGGAGGTTGTAGGGGCACATGGCCAGGCCGACGATGGCGCAGATGTAGCCGCCGCGGCGGATGTTCAGCCAGCGCGGGAGGAGGGCCGTCATGTCGGTGCCGGCCGAGACGGAGTTGGCGGCGATGTTGGTGCCGAGCTGGGCGAGGGCGAAGGCGGCCGCGATGACGAAAACGCCGAAGCGTTGGGCCGAGCCGCCGTCGTCGATAAAGCGCTCCAGCAGGTCGAGCGGATCCCAAATCGGCCCACCCTGGTAGATAACCGAGGACGAGGACGACACGATAATGCCGATGAAGGACGTGATGGCGAAGCCGATGGGAATGGTGAAGAGTTGCGACCATAGTGCGTCGCGGGGCTTGCCGGCGAAGCGGGAGAAATCGGGGTCGTTGACGATGAGGGTGGCAAAATTGGCAATGGAGCTCATGACGCCCTTGACAAACTCCCAGCCGAGCTCGGAGCCCTGCTTGGTGGCGGGCTGCGCCAGGATGGGACCGAACCCGCCGGCGCGGACCACGGCCCAGATGAGGAAGGCAATGCCCGCAGCAGGGACAAAATAGGCCTTAACGGTGAAGAGGTGGCGGATCTTGTGGACGGGGAACCAGATGGCAGGCAGCGAGCAGAGCCAAAAGATGAAGAACGAGGCATAGTCGGCCGTGGTCGTGCCGGATCCTTCAGCGAACGTGTTTGGAATCGTTTCTCGGTCCTGACGCAATGTCAGGGGCTAGTTCTACAGAACTGCGAGGTTCGGTCACTTACCCAGCTCTTCCAGATAGCTCGGATCATGAGATAGACGCAATGGCCACCGATATAAGATTGGACTCCGTACCAAACACAGGCTGTTCATTCGTCAGTCTTCGCCATCTCCAAGAACGGATGGCAGAGTTCCACGCACCCATGGCAGCCCGGTTGAAGACTGGCCACAGGCTCCCCCAGATGCCAAACGAAGAGCGGCTGACGACGGGGAAACCAATGTGGTAGGTGGCGCCGATCCGACCGGTGAGGCAGATGAAGCAGGCCGAGATGGCATAGCCGATCCACACGCAAAGCCACGACTGCCACCACGACAAGCCGCCCACGATCATGGAAGACGAAATCATCCAGGTGTTGATATTGAACGAATCAGCCACCCAGAAGGCGACAAAGTTCCAGGGGCCCCATTGGCGGCGCTCGGGCTCGACGGGCTTCAGATCGTGGTTTGTCAACTGAGGGTGGTGGAGGTCAGCAACTGGACGGCGAACAAATGTGCCAGCCAGGCATGACGGGTGTCGTGCACCCGCTGCGGCGTTCGAGAGGCAAGATATCGCACCATCAACTGGGCTTGGGTGAGGCCCGAGTCAGAGTCGACGGCCAACTTGTCGGCGAAGCGCCTGAACGCGCTGGACTTTTCCGACATGGCGAAGGTCAGGTGAGGGTGAAGTGAAGGAAGCTCAAGCTGGGGTTGTTGAACAAGAAAGGCAGAAGTCCGGAGTGTGGCAATGGATACGTATGTTTTGCGCCAGTGCCTGAGGACCCTCTGTCCTGCAATGCAAGATGACGCACGACGAACCAGAGCAGGTCGCTGCGGGGGAAGTGAGGAGAGGATCGACGAAGTTGTCTTGGGGAGTGGATCGACGTCGTGGAACTGGAGACGGTCCAGATGGGGAGCTTTATACTATGTATGAGACAGACACCTACATCTAGAACCGGCCCCGAGACACGCTTGGCGAAGAGGGAATCTGATCCGGCACTGATAACAGGCAGTGGAACCGATGGATCGGATGGGGACCGGCCACCGGGTTGACCGACCCAACCTTCTGGGAACTGTTGATGATGGCGTGGACTCGACCGGATTGAGACACCGGTTGTGGGATGAGAGCTGCTCGGAGAGCGGCTTATCAGGGTCCCCTCGTGTGCAGCAAACACCAACATCCAACCACGCACCACGGCTCATGGCACTTCTTCCTTCGCCCGCCGTGTGGGCGGTGTTCGTGCATTCCTCCCCCACGCGCCGGCCCAGGATAGGGTTCGCATCCTGCAGTCCAGGTCGGGCATTTTGGGGTTGCATCCACGGCCGGGGAAAGAAAGCGTGGCAAGGATCGCGGCTGGCTGGATCTGGTGCGTGCCGGGCGCATCAGCACATGTGCGGTCGAGGAAGCAGGCGAGACAGGCTCGAGGCAGGCACTGGCAGGGCAAAAATCCAGGTCCAGGTCGCGTGTTGGAGATGGATCCTGGCTCCTTCCCGGCCCAATCAATGCCCATGCGTGCGGGTTCGGCCTCGGCCGGTGCCCCGCCTTCAGAGGAAGTTCGGGGTGAGTGGGCCCTGAATCCCTGACTGCCCCGGCCCTGTGAGCCCTGTTATCTCGCAGCAGCCCCTGTCGACGGCGATAAGCCGGGATAAGCTATCCCCCACTAAAAAGGGACTTGCAACGGCCCCAAAAGCCTTTACTCGATCTCATCGAGTCAACACCTGGATAAGGCTGGCGAACTTTGGATCTCCGAAGATCCAGTGCCGCGTGCCGGGCCGAATCAAGTGCCGGTGGCGCGGACCCGGAATCGTTCAATGGCACCCAACCATATTCGGGCCAAACACCATGGCCACATGGGTGGTCCGCACTCCGCAGTGCAGAATTACCTACCTACGCAACCAAGAGACCGCGCATTGGGTTTTTCCGGAGCCGGTGCAAGAGCGTCGTCTGGTTCGGCGGCCCTGGATGCTTGCACCAGAGATCCAACCGCTGAGTCCTGGATCCCGGGCAACGCCAGGCACGAAAAACAAACATGCTACGTCACGGATTGCCTCCTTGTTATTACCTTACCCATGCACGTGCGCTCGGACTCGTAGTCAATATGCTATGAAGTATGAAGTAGCTGTGTGGTTGTCTCATTTCAGTCACGGGTCACTTGCGCTGCTCAACCGTCTGAGAGACCCCGTCCGGGTTCCAGTTGTTGCTCAACATGACTTCAAGCTGCCCTGAGTGCGGCGCCCATCTCAGCATCGTACGCGCCCAGGACTCGGTGGACAGGAGGAACACAGCCACCAGCAGAACTTGCACCCCGCAGCCGCGCCACCCAGAGCAACCCGAGCCGGTCTCTCCCAATCCAGACTCCGGCAAGGATGGCTTAGACTCTGAGAGAAATGTTCTCGAGTCTAGCAATAAGGATCTTCGGAGTCTCACAAAACTCATCTAACTATCCATGTCCGCACGATGATGACAAGCCAATTTACTTGCCGTTCCCCACTTTCCGCCAATATGTGTGCCTGCAAAAAGGCGTCGTGGGGACTGTAAAGCCGGGCCGCCCCCGAGAGACACTGGAGAGGACGGCAGCAAAGATGGACGCTGCCATTCGCCGTGCAGGGGAGGGATCGGCCGAGGCGCTTCTCGCATCGAGGCGTCAAGCCCAAAGCACCAAGACGGAAGACGACCACGTCGGAAGTGAGGGTGTCTTCTCAGCCATTGGCGCAATCATTTATGCCATGGAATGGACGAGCGATGACGGCGAGCCCGAGTTCAGGAACGCCGAGGTATTAGCCGACGTCACAAACACTATCAGTCCAAACTTCCAGTGGAATGACTGCTGTGCAGACGTACTTGAGCTTATGCTTCTCGTCGACTACGGGTTTCCAGCCTATTCGCTTTTCCAACGACACAAGGCATACTCCCTTTGGGGCTGCGACCAGGGGATCCTATGGCCGTTCGAAAGGGTTTCCGGTTTTCTTACGGCGACAGCATGGCGCTGGAGACAAGGACACGCCATTCCAGACCAAGACGCATGGGATTTCATCATCAAGGCGCTAGGGGGGGGTGGGGCCTGGCCCGGCGATGGACATTGGACGTGGGCCGCTGCCACAATGTTTTACTACTATCACTCCCGTCGCGAGCCTGTTAGCACCGAAGCCCGACGCCAGGGATGGACAGGATACACCGGGGTCCTCCGAGAGATGGTCGCCGAGGTTCCCACCAGGGGAAAGGATCGGCTGGAACGCAAGCTGTCACTCGACTTCCACCTCCTCATCCCACAGCTCATCGAGGACGAGGGACAGCGTGGGCAGCTCCTCCGCATGGCCCGCGATCTGGCCAGCCTGTACGGCTGCGATATCGCGCCCGAAGAGGCGCTGGCCATGCCAGCCCAAGCCACGCCGCCCCCCGCCGCCCCCCGCCGCACCGCGTCCAGCGACCTTGCTCACCGACAAGTCGATTTGGGCATGGGGATTCAACGTCTTACTTGGCTCGGTGCTACCCCGAGCAAGGCTCGGTGACAAAGACAGCCGGGGAGAGGAAGAGAGACTGCTGGGAGGGCCGAAAAAGGACGACGGCGAGAAAGGGGGGGGCAGAGATGGAGAAATCACCAACACCGAGGATCGGAGTTGCTGATGAAGGAAAGCAAGACGGAGAGCGCCCGTAGTCATCAACTTCGGGCCCGCCACCTATTAAATTCCCAACAAGATGTTGTGAGCAAGGCAGTTGCTTGTTGATAGTAGGTAAGCAGGGTGAACTGGGTCTGATTAGGTAGCATTACATATTTGTCTTTGGCATGCTGGGATTGGGAGTCAAGCATCTGACATCAGGCTGGCAGGTACCTAACCGGCGGCGTAATTATGTCAGAGTCTGGAATTCTGGATTGACCTTGACCGACAATGTACCATCATCCTATGCACGGGCAGACTCTCCGGGGTGCCACGGCGGCAGTCACTTGGCCTTCTGGAGCGCAACACCATTTGGCGTGAGGATTTTCTTTTTATTTTATTCCCTGCCCTGGATTTTTCTTTCTTTTCTTCCCCCTTTTTTTCCATTCTTTTCTTCCCCCTTTTCCCCTCCAGGCTTCTTTTCTTCTCCCTTTTTTCCCTTCTTTTCTTTTTCTTTTTTCTTTTCTTTTCTTTTTTCTTTTCTTTTCTTTTTCTCTTTGTTTTTGTTTTGCTTTTTCTTTGTTTTCTTCTTTTCCTTCTTCTGTTTGTGTTGGTTTCCGGGGCGCCGTCCTCCCTTTTGTCCTTTAGTTCGTCTGTTTATCCAGGCTCGCCAGGCTCGAGCCAGGCTCGCGAGGTCACAAATAACCCTAACCCTTCTTATACCCCCCCTCCAACCCAAATGCTTGGCTTTTCGTAGTGGGGAAAGCGGCAGAATTCCTCTCCGCCAAAAACTTTCCCGACCAAGCGCGCCTCACTCGACATCGAAGGCCGTCCGAGACAGGATTGACACCTTCCCACACCGCAACAAGATGGCCGCCACCGGGGCAAAGAGCGGACTCGCACACCGCAATAAATCAACGCCCAAGAAGGCCGAGGCCAAAACACTCAAGAGGAAACGGGGCCAGGAGGATCTCGGCAAGCTGCGCGAGGCCGTCGACCAGCTTGTGAGCCGTCCCATTCTCGTCTCCTCCTCCTGTCTCTCCTGTGCTCATCGTCTGCCAATTGTAGTCGGATCAGATGACTGACTGACTTCTCCCGCCAGGACCCCAAGTCCCCCGACATCAAAAAGTTCACCGACCTCCCCCTCTGCGAAGCCACCGCCTCCGGCCTACGCGCCTCCCACTTCGAAATCCTGACCGATGTCCAACGAGCCGCGATTCCCCTAGCCCTCAAGGGCAACGACGTCCTCGGTGCCGCCAAGACCGGCAGCGGCAAGACCCTCGCTTTCCTCGTCCCCGTTCTCGAGAAGCTCCACCACGCACGATGGACCGAGTACGACGGGCTCGGCGCCCTCATAATCAGCCCGACCCGAGAGCTGGCCGTTCAGATCTTCGACGTGCTGCGGAAAATTGGCCGGAACCACCACTTTTCCGCGGGCTTGGTCATCGGTGGACGGAGTCTGAAAGAGGAGGCCGATCGGCTGGGGCGCATGAACATCCTCGTCTGCACCCCGGGGCGGCTGCTGCAGCATCTGGACCAGACAGCGGGCTTCGACGTGGACAACCTCCAGGTCTTGGTCCTCGATGAGGCTGATCGAATCATGGACATGGGTTTCCAGTCGGCAGTCGACGCTTTGGTTGACCATTTGCCCAAGTCTCGCCAGACTCTCCTGTTTTCCGCCACGCAGAGCAAGCGCGTGTCGGATTTGGCACGGCTGAGCCTGAAAGACCCCGAGTACGTGTCGGCACACGAGGCGGCAGCGAGCGCGACCCCGACAAATCTCCAGCAATCATACATCGTGATGCCTCTCGCTGAGAAGCTCGACACGCTATGGGGGTTCTTGAGGACCAACCTCAAGAGCAAAATTATCGTCTTCCTCTCGTCCGGCAAGCAGGTGCGCTTTATCTTTGAGAGCTTCAAGCGCATGCAGCCAGGCATTTCGCTCCTGCACCTTCACGGCCGCCAGAAACAGGTCGCGCGCATGGAGATCACATCGCGATTTGCGTCGGCAAAGTTCGCTTGCTTGTTTGCTACCGACGTCGTCGCCAGGGGTGTGGATTTTCCGGCTGTCGACTGGGTTGTCCAAGCCGACTGCCCCGAGGATGCCGACACCTACATCCACCGCGTAGGGCGGACAGCGCGCTATGAGAGCAAGGGCCGGGCTGTTCTCTTCCTGGAGCCTAGCGAGGAGGCGGGGTTCCTCAAGCGGCTGGAACAAAAGAAGGTACCAATACAAAAAGTCAACGTCCGCGAAACGAAAAAGAAGAGCATCAAGAACGAGCTGCAAAGCTACTGCTTCCAGTCCGCCGATCTCAAATACCTCGGCCAAAAGGCCTTCATCTCCTACACCCGCTCCATTCACCTCCAAAAAGACAAGGAAGTCTTCAAGTTCTCCGAGCTCGACCTCGACGGCTTCGCCGAGTCCCTCGGTCTTGCAGGCACGCCCCTGATCAAGTTCCAGAAGGGAGAGGACATCAAACGCATCAAGAACGCCTCCCGCGCCGCTATCTCCAGCGGCTCCGACTCCGACTCGGACGGCGAGAGCGGCAAGCGCAAGAAGGACCAAGTGCGCACCAAGTACGACAAAATGGCCGAGCGCCAGAACCAAGACGTCCTCTCCTCGCACTACCGCAAGCTGCTCGGCGACGACGCCGACCCAGCCTCGGACGACGAAGCCGACTTCCTCTCAGTCAAGCGCGTCCTCGACGGCGACGCCCAACTCGACGCCGCCGCAGGCGTCAACAACCCCTCCACCTCCACCACCGAACCCAAAGTCATCAAGCTCGGCAAGTCCGAGCTGGTCATCGACTCCAACCGCCGCGAAAAACTCCTCAAGTCCAAAAAGAAACTCCTCAAGTACATGGACAAGGGCAACAAGCTCGTCTTCGACGACGACGGCAACGCCCACCCGCTCTACACGCTGCAGGACGAAGACGACTTTGCGCAGCAGGGCCCCGCGGGCGCGCTGCGCCAGCAGTTCGTCGCCGCCGAGGCGGAGAAAGTCAAGGAGGCCGACGTGGGCGACAAGCAGGCTGCCAAGGACCGGCGCAGGGAGAAGCGCGACCGGCGCAAGGAGAGGGAGCGCGAGGAGGAGGAGGCCGAGAGGGAGGCTGCTGGCGGTGCTGGGCCGCGGCTTGGTGGGGAGGACGAGGACGAGGATCCGCTTGCGCTCCTGCGGTCGTTGCCGGTTGCTGGTGGCGAGGAGGAGCCGCCGAGGAAGAAGGCGAGGAAGTGGTTTGAGGATGACTCGGAGAAGGAGGAGGAGGAGAGGAGGGAGCGGAAGAAGAAGAAGGGCGGGAAGAGGGTTATTGAGATGGCTGAGGAGCCGGATAACCTGGAGGATCTGGAGGCGTTGGCTGCTGGGTTGTTGGAGGATTAGGAGTGTTGTGTTTGTAGTTGTTGTTAGTCTGGGTAGACGGATATGATACCTCTGTTGGTCTGGAAGAGTCATGTGTTGACGATGAGCGCGAGTGTGCCAGGAGACAGACCATGCCAAGAGCAGTCGATGGGAATCTTGACATGCCGCTCAATTGCTAACGATACGATAAAACCACACAAAACACCCTGCGCCGGCAACCAGAACCGGCAAACGCCTCGGTAATAACATCAAGTGCTGAACGGTGTTGGTATCGTCCACCGACCTCTTCCCTCAAACGCCCCCCCCCAAACAAAACCCCGTCACCCCGCCTAGACTCACCACCTCTTGCTGTCCTTCGGGATGTACACGTCCTCCGCGATCTCCCCATACATCCTCACCCTATAAAAACACGTATGATCCCTCGCGCCATAATTCGTCACCGCCCTGATCACAACCGAGTCCGTCGCCGCCCGCACCCGTTCCACCAGATCCCTCGACAGCGCGTGCACGTACACGCCCTCGTCCTGCGGCCGGTGCTCGTACGTGAACTGGCTGATCTTGACCCACCCGTGCCCCAGCCCCCCGCCGTCGCGGGCGTCGTGGATGTTGGGAAACGCCACGGCCATCCAGTCGAACACGTGCTCGCGGCGCACGCGGTCCTCGAACAGCGCCCAGACCTCGACGTCGCGCGGCATCGAGTCCGGGTCCGTCGTCGCGTCGGGGCTGATGTGCTCGAGCACGATGTGCTGCGGGATGACGAACTGCGGCAGGCGGATTCCCAGGTCCGCCGGGAGGGTGCGGTTGCGCGCGCCGAGCGTGCCCGCGCACCAGCAGTGGCCCGCGTCGGTCCACGAGGAGAGGGCCTGGAAGGGCGCGGGGAGGAACTGCGGGTGGTTTTTGGCCATCTTGAGCCACTCTTTGGTGCCGACACGGGCGGTCGCCATTTGGAAGGTGGGCGAGGAGATGGAGACGTCGACGATGGCGGCGTTGCCCGGGGCGAAGTGGTTGACGCGGTTGCGGAAGACGGCGTCGACACCGTGGACGCCGTGTCTGCTGCCAATGGCCGACAGGCGGCGCGAGATTTCCCTGTCGACGACCTTGTTGAGGAGGGCGGCGGTCTCGGATCTAGACATGCCGCCATCAGAGGCGATGGTTTTGACGGCGCGGAGGAGGCCGTCCAGATCCTTACGGAGGGTCTCCATTTCAGCCGTGACGTCCTTTTTGGATTTTGCCAGACGCTCGTTGAGTTCGTGGATAAAAGCCTCTTTGGAAACGAGGGTCTCGTCGCCAGCCCGAGGCGAGCTTTTGGGTTGCTCGACCTTGATCTTGTTCTCCCGCAACCACCGCTCCCAGGCCGACGGCCCCGACTTGTTTTCCACAATGGCCTCGACATCGTGGGCTGAGAGAGGTTTGGTGAGCAGACCAGCGTCGCCCAGTCGCTGCTCTATCGCCTTCCAGTGCTTCTCGGAGATGTGAGACTTCCGGTCCAAGGTGAGGATGCTGGTATCTTGCGAAATTAATTCCTCGAGGGCGGCCCAAAACTCGTCTGCGATTTCGATTCCGCCCGTCCTGTCTTTTCGCACCGACACGACCTTGGGCATAATGTACTTGAGGCGGTCCACCGCCGCTTCGGTGGATGTCGTCCTCTTGTTGAGGTACTTTTTGAGATCGTCATATTGGGCGTTCGTGAGGACACCTCGCGGTTGCAGGAGTGGTAGAGGGAAGAACTGCGCCACGTTGCTCTTCATATCTCCCCAGCCATGCCAGGTGATCGACTGCTCGAATAACTCAGGTCGAACAACTGATTGGGCAAAACGGATCAACTGCAGCAGGACGATAAGTCCCAGGACGCCCTTGAGAATGGACCACAGGCTCAAGAAGTGCCCTTTCTGAGACCGACCTTCGGTCGAGGTTTCGGAGGGTTTGGTCCGGTTCTCCGGATGGCTGGCTTGGCCCGGGACAGGCTGAAATCGATTCCGGAGTTGGCTGGTAAAGGACGAGCCTTCTTGGGAATCGGGCGGGCTCGGCTGTTGAGCTCGTTCCTGGTTGTCTCCGGGACTTGGTGACGACGTGACCTGGTCCAAGGTGCTTTGTGCGCGCCCAAGACGTGAAGCAGGGGTGGTCCCACCGGGACGCCTCGGGGGTCTCTTCAGTACACTCGGGGGTGACGCTGGCGCGGGTGCGGCTGCTGGGGGAGCTACTGTGGGTGGTACCGCTGGCGCAGGCGGCCCTGGTCGGCGTGAGTTCTTGGGCGATGGGGGTTTTGGGGTTTGGACCTCGGCTTCGCGGAAGAGGTTGACCTCCTCGATGAAACTGCGGGCGGATGACGGTCGGTGGCTGCTGGAGGCTACCGCCATGGTGCGTGCAGCGGGGGTCATAGTAACATCAGGAGCTGGTCGCGATGTCGGTGGCTGTGAGGGAGGAGGCATGGCAGCCTGTTCGGCAACCTCTCTGGCTTTCTGCTCGGCCTTCTCCGCGGCAGCAGCCTCAGCCTCGGCTTGTTTTTGGTTCCTCAGTCGCCGCGCCTCTGCTGCCCGCTCCCGTTTCAGCCGTGCATCACGTTCCTTGCGTTCCTTCTCCGCGTCCGCTTCCGTCTCGGCGTCGTCATCGTCATCACGCGTGCGCTTTCGGGCAGACTTCTTGGGTGATTTGCTAGAACGCCTGGCGTCGGGTTCATCGCCATACTCGCTCCCCTCCTCTCCACTGGTCCCTTGGTAGTCGCTTTGGTCGTCGGATTGCGCCTCTGCCCGGGTGGCAGCTTGGACCTTGGGAGGTGCGGGAGGCGGCGGCGGCGGTGGCGGCGGCGGGGTTGCCGTCGTGGCTCTCGAACCCGCTCTTGCTGCTCTGGTTTGGTCTTTGACTCGGCGGCGGGCTTCGGCAGCCACATTGTCTTGCTTGACAGTTGAGAGAATCTTGGCCGCAGCCGTGCTGATGTTCCCACCACCGCCGACTTGGGCGCGGTCGGGAAGCTGCGTCATGGGCGAGCCGTACGAAGTGCTGTACTTGATCGGGATGGGCGTCTGGGCGAGTCCTCCCCGCGCGGGAGTTTGCCCCTTTCTCTTCGACCTTGGCGAAGGACTCGCGGTCGCGGTCGCGGTCGCGGACCCTCGGGCGGAGCGACGGGCGGGAGGCATGGTGGCTGCGGTCTCAGCTGCTTCCTGCGATTCCTGCGACTCGGTTGCGAAACCCTGCGAGTTGGCGGGTGATTGCAGTGAGCTGGTGATCATGTCAGCCATGGTTGCCAATTGTGAGAGGCTCAACAGTGGATCAGGCATCGTGAAAGTCGCGGTCGAAAACAACACGCGATAAATGTGAGTTGGTTGGCGGGGTGGGATTGGTGAGTTGCGGGGTGGAAAATGGAAAAAGGTGAGATGAGGTGACGACAATAGGAGCCCGGTTTGTGAATAGGAAAGCAAAATAAACTGAAGGCAATTGGGCTGGGCTCGAGCCGGAAACCCGAAATCATCTCGAATGTACGTACCTTGGGTGACAAGTGCTCCGGCGAATTGGGATGGGATGAATGAATCAAGGGCAGCTTGATTGACAGCTTCGAATGGAGCGAGTGCCCACAAAACACCAACACGCACTCGGACTGGACACGACACGTCACACGACCAACGCGACAGCGTCCGTCAACGGCTCGATTGGGGGAAGAAAATGAGTCCCTGTGAGCCTTGGGAGCCCTGAGAAACGGCCGAGGTATTTAATCGTGACGGTGATTTTTGTCGATGGCGGTGCAGGGCCGGTGTTGATCGCGGATCATGGCGAGCAGGAGCTGGGATGGAAACAAGAACAGAAACAGAGGCAGTCGGGACCGGGGCGCGAGGGAGCTGATGTTGACGTTAATAAAACGACACGGCACAGGCTGGCTTTGCGCTCAGGAGCATGCATCGCAAGCGGAAAGAAAGCGTTTGTTTGGTGTCTGAAAACGGCGTGTTCTTTGATGGCGCAGCGGCGGTGTCGCTTTCATGTCTTTGATGGCCTTTTTGATGGCTGCGCAACACGCTTCCAGTCTTTGTTCCCAGTTCGTCGCTGGCATGCGCGGCGCAGCGCATTGGCGCGTTTTTCGAGGTGGCCCCGGCTTGGCTGGGCTGGGGAGGCTGGCGAGGCTGGGACCCGCAAATGGATGGATCCGTCGATGACTCGGCACCCTGAGGTTGGTTTTGGCGTTATGCCTCTAAGGGGAGTTCTGGCGGCATGCATTTAATGAGGCCCTCTGGCCTGGCCCGATGTGGGGCAAGGTCGTGCCGTTTCAGGTCTCAACTCGTGGATCTCGCACTCTGATCTGCAACCAACTTGAAGATTCCGGGACTTGTGCTGTGGCATCTCACCGCCTCTGCCGCCGACCAAATCTTCGTATTCTGTGCTCAGATGGACACGGTCCTGCAGAAGTGTCTGGCTTTTTCTTGGACGAGGCGTCCACACTTAGTCTGCTATGAGTCTTTCTGTATTCTGTACTAAGTTCTGAGATGAGAAAAAAGTCGCCGCCTTCGTATCCGTCCTTGGGAAGCCGTCTCGTTCATCCTTGAGGGACGGGTCCGTCCCATCTTTGGCCTCGCTGGGCCCGGCCAGGCACGGGCAAGGCTTGTTTGCTCATAACGTTAGTGTACAGGGTCCCACTCTGCCCACCCTTGACGTTGCGGGTTCGGCGTCACAATGGAGGGACCAGGGCCGCCCCACGTTTCAACGGATGGCGACTTTCTCGTGGAAACTGCGGGTTCGCGAGATTCCAAGGTCATTTAACGTCGAGCAAGCCCTCGACCCGACCTTGTCTTCTGCAACCCTCTCCCCTTTCCGTCGCATCGCCTTCCGTCGTTTTGCCTCCGGCAACCGTCCCTCTTTGACCGCATCCGACCAGCGTGCAATTGAAGCAAAACAAGATGGCAGTCGGCACTGTTCTCGTCACTGGGTAAGGACCAAATCAACCCCTCATTGCTCCCCGCCATGCGCTGTGGCGGCCCGCACCCAAGCCATCGATTTACCCCGCCAAAAAAGTCGAGCCAGCGAAGTTCGCGCGATGCGTGCGGATTGCTGATGTCGTACCTCTTGCAGTGGCACCGGCTACATTGGGTCCTTTACCACCCTCTCTCTCCTCCAGAACGGCTACGACGTCGTGATTGTCGATAGTCTCTACAACTCGTCAAAGGTTGCCGTCGACCGCATCGAGCTCATCTGCGGCCGCCGCCCCGTCTTCTACCAGGTCGACATCACGAACGAGGCCGCCCTTGACGACGTCTTTGCCAAGCACCCCGAGATCGACAGCGTCATCCACTTTGCCGCTCTCAAGGCCGTCGGCGAATCCGGCGAGATCCCGCTCGAGTACTACCGCGTCAATGTCGGCGGCAGCATCTCGCTGCTGCGCAGCATGGAGAAGCACAATGTCACCAACATTGTCTTCTCCTCGTCCGCCACCGTCTACGGCGATGCCACCCGCGTTCCCAACATGATTCCCATCCCCGAGCACTGCCCGATTGGCCCCACAAACACATATGGCCGCACAAAGGTCATGATCGAGACAGTCATCACGGACCACGTCGAGGCCCAGCGCCGCAACAACCAGAAGGCCGGGAAGCCGTACGAGCAGTGGAACGGAGCTCTGCTTCGGTACTTCAACCCCTGCGGCGCGCACCCCAGCGGAATCATGGGCGAGGACCCTCAGGGCGTGCCCTTCAACCTCCTCCCCCTTCTCGGACAGGTGGCGACCGGCGTGCGCGAGAAGCTGCTCGTCTTTGGCGATGGTGCGTATTCGGAGATCAACAGGACGGGCAAGTCGGGAATATGTGCTAACAGACGGCACAGACTACGCCTCCAAGGACGGCACTGCCATTCGCGATTACATCCACGTCCTCGACCTTGCGAGCGGCCACTTGGCCGCCCTCAACTACCTCCGCGAGCACAAGCCCGGCGTCAAGGCCTGGAACCTGGGCTCCGGCCGCGGCAGCACAGTCTTTGAGATGATCAAGGCATTTAGCCACGTCGTTGGCCGCGATCTGCCATACCAGGTCGTCGACCGGAGACTCGGAGACGTGCTCGACCTTACCGCCAACCCGTCGCTGGCGAACAAGGAGCTGCAGTGGAAGACACAGCTCACTCTAGAGGATGCCTGCGCCCACCTTTGGCGCTGGGTCGAGAACAACCCCAAGGGGTACGAGCAGGACCCACCAGCCGAGTTCCTCGAAGCCCTCAAGGCCAGGAGCGCGTAGGAGTCGAGGGGTGGCCGAGACGGCGGGATCGAGTAATCAACCTCTTGTGTTCAAGAGTCCGTAGTTCATCAATAATATAGATAAAGAGACACAGCCCGGTTTCTAGACCTGGAGAAGCAGCTTCCCCGTCGACTTGCGGCCCTCCAGGTCGTTGTGCGCCCTCGCCACCTCCTGGAGAGGATACACATCGTGAATCTTGACGTTCACCTTGCCCGCCAGGATCAGGTCAAACAGCTCCCTGGTGTAGGCATCCCGCTCCTCCTGGGTGGCGATGTACCCAAACAGCACCGGGCGCATCAGTCTGATGTTCTTGGCGCCCAGCCTCAGCACATCAACCGGCGGAACCGGGCCGGACTGTGTAAACAACCACCATCAGCATCGATCTCATCACCCAACACCACCATCACCTCCAATTTCACTTTTCACGCAGACAAAAAGAAGCAAGCACTCACCGCGTTCCCAAAAACAGCCACCGTTCCCTTCCGCGCAACCATCTCCAAATCCCCATCAAACGTCGCCTTCCCAACACCATCAAAAATCACATCCACCCCCTTCCCCCCCGTGATCTCCAACACCTTCTTCACCACCTCCCCGCTGCCATGACTGCTGTCCACCACCCACCCGGCCCCGTTCGCCCGCGCAATCGCGCACTTGGCCTCCGACCCGGCCGTGCCAATCACCCGCGCCCCGTGCGCGGCCAGCAGCTGCACCAGCACCGACCCCGTCCCGCCGGCAGCCGCGTGCACCAGCACCCAGGGGCCCTCTTCTCCCTCCTTGAACGGGCTCGGGAGCTGCAGGCCGGCGACGTTCCGGACAAAGGTCAGCGCCGTCAGGCCCTGCAGGAGGGAGGCGGCTGCGGTCTTGGTGGGCAGGCCGTCCGGGATGGGGGTGGCTGAGCTCGCGGGGACGGCGGTCAGGGCCGCGTAGGCGTGGTCGGCGACGTAGGCGACGCGGACGCCCGGCTGGAGGGGGTGGGTTGCTGGGTGGGAGGGGCCGGTGGCGAGGATGGTGCCCGCGGCTTCTTTGCCTGTTATGAGGGGGAGGGGGGCCTTGTAGAGGCCGGTGCGGAAGTACCTGGTTTGGTTGGTGGGGGTGTTGGTGGTGGAAAGAAGGACAGGGGGCTTACGTGTCGATGAAGTTGACGCCGATGAACTCGTTGCGCACGAGGATCTCGCCTTCCTTGAGCTCTGGGGCGGGCAGATCCGTCTTCCACTTGAGGACGTCGACGCCGCCGTTTTCCTC
>OUNM010073395.1_pt1 | contig 22104 bp, 14 predicted proteins | sample 1769961 | NCBI WGS metagenome assembly OUNM01 (sample SAMEA3914820, study PRJEB12502) | metagenome | biome: forest; material: soil | place: USA | collected 2012-03-12 | depth 0.3 m
CCGGAGGACGACCCGCGGCGCCTCGAGCTCGCGAGCATCGTGACCGGGCTCAAGAACCTTCCTTCGCGCACCGAGAGAGAGCCGGAACGCCAGCGGGAGCGCGCGAGAGAAAAAGAGGTCCTCAAGCGTCGCCTCGCCGCGCTGGCCGAGGACGAAGCGGTCGCTCGCGCCATCGACGAGGAGGTGAAGCTCGCCAACGGCACCGCCGGCGATCCGAAGAGCTTCGACGAGCTCGATCGCATCCTCATGGACCAGAGCTACCGGCTCGCCTTCTGGCGCGTGGCCACCGAGGAGATCAACTACCGTCGCTTCTTCGACATCAACGACCTCGCCGCCGTTCGAATGGAAGACGCTGCGGTCTTCGACGACGCTCACGCGCTCTTGCTACGGCTCGTGACGGAAGGACGCCTCCAAGGGCTTCGTCTCGATCACACCGACGGCCTCTACGACCCTGCCGAGTACTTCGCGAAGCTCCGGCGCTCCATCCACAACGCCGGCGACGGCTCGCAGCGGGGGCGCGACGTCTATCTCATCGCCGAGAAGATCCTGTCGCCCGGCGAGGAGCTTCCCACGCGGTGGGTCATCGACGGGACCACCGGCTACGACTTCCTCGTCCAGGCCTCCGGAGTCTTCGTCGATCGCGCCGCCGAGAAGCCGCTCACGCGGCTCTGGCACGAGCTCTCCGGCGATACGCGATCCTTCGTGGAGCACGCGCGGGAGTCGAAGCGCGCCATCATGCGATCGAGCCTGTCGGCCGAGATCCACATGCTCTCGCAGCGGCTCGAGCGGGTCGCGATGCGCGACCGGCGCTCGCGGGACTTCACGCTCCCGATGCTCCACCGCGCCGTGGCGGAGACGATCGCCGCATTTCCCGTGTATCGTACATATATTCGGCCGGACGGCACGCGCGAGCCGACCGACGAGCACATCATCCGCCGCGCGACTCGCCTTGCGCAGCGCAGCAATCCCGAGCTCGTGCCGTCCGTGTTCGAGTTCCTGCGCGACGTGCTGCTCCTCGCGCCCGAGCAGCTCGAACGGCTCACGGACGAAGATCGGGCGGCGCGGACGGAGCTCGCGATGCGCTTCCAGCAGATCACCGGACCGGTGATGGCGAAGAGCGTCGAGGACACCGCGTTCTACACCTACGTGCGGTTCGTGGCGCTGAACGAGGTCGGCGGAGGGCCCGCGCAGTTCGGAACGACGACCACCGAGCTGCACGTCGCCAACGAGGCGCGTCGCGCGAAGTGGCCGCGCACCATGACCGCGACGTCGACCCACGACACTAAGCGCGGTGAGGACGTACGCGCGCGGCTCGCCGTGTTGACCGAGATCCCGGAGACCTGGGAAAAGTGGGTGCGCGACTGGCTCGCCATCGGCAGCGCGCACGTGACGATGATCGAAGAGGAGGCGGCGCCGAGCGTCGTCGATCAGTACCTCTTCTTCCAGACCGCGCTCGGTGCGTACCCGCTCCTCGGCGGCACGGACACGTTCATCACACGGCTCGTCGACTACGCCGCGAAGGCCGCGCGCGAGGCGAAGCAGCACACGAGCTGGCTCGCGCCCAACGAGGCGTACGAGACGGCGCTGAAGACGTACATCACGGGGATGTTCGCGACCGAGGCATTCGAGACCGCGCTCGAGACGGCGGCCGACGCGATCGCGAGGTACGGCGTGTCCAACAGCCTCGGTCAGGTGGTCCTCAAGATCGCCTCGCCGGGCATCACCGACACGTACCAAGGCAGCGAGCTATGGGACCTGCGCCTCGTCGATCCCGACAACCGCGCGCCGGTGGACTACGACGAGCGGCGCGCCGCCTTGCGCGCGCTCGAGGGCACGCGACCGAAGGACCTGCTCGCGGCGTATCGGGACGGGCGCGTGAAGCTCCACGTCCTGCGCGCCGGCCTCCAGCTGCGTCGCGACATGCCGAAGGTGTTCCTCGAGGGTGACTACGTCGCGATCGACGCAGGCGAGGACGTCGTTGCGTTCGCGCGCAATCACGCCGAGGGCTCGGTGGTTTGCGCCGTGACACGGCGGCCGCATCATGTGACCGGCGGACGGGCGCCGTTCGCGATCGACGACGTGTGGGGAAACCGGGAGCTTCCGATCCCGCGTGGTGAATGGCGCGACACCCTCACCGGCCGAACGTACGTCGTCGACGGCGATGGCTTTGCCGCCGCGAAGCTGTTCGCGGAGCTGCCCGTCGCGCTGCTCGTCCGGCGCTGACGACTCGTCACAACGTTGTAGACGATGTGTCGAGATGCGTCAGCGCGCCGCTCTCGTCGTGGCCAGCGACATCCGCGGCGTGTGATGGCATGTTTGTCCGAGAGGAATGAGCACGGTCTCTCGATCGCCGCGATCTGCCGTCGCCACGGGCGTCGAGTATCGCGACCTCCTCGTCCGGGCAGACCTGGTGCTCGGAGGGCTGCCCGACGGCGTGATCGTGCACGACACGCACGGAAGAATCGTCTACGCGAACGACGCCGCGGCACGCATCTGTGGGTTCGACGACGCCGAGAGCTTGCTCGCCACTCCGGGGCCCGAGGTCCTGAAACGCTTCGAGGTGCTCGACGAGCACGGCGCGCCGATCGAGGCGGAGCAGTTGCCTGGTCGTCGCGTCCTCGCGGGAGAGAGCGCGGAGCCGATGTTGATGCGCGTGCGTCAACTGCCGGACGGGAGGACGTTCTGGACGAACGTGCGCGCCCACGCGATCCGCGACGAGAACGGCGCACCGGTGCTCGCGGTGAACGTCTGGTACGACGCCACACGCGAGCAGCGCCAGCGTTCCGCCGTGCGCACGCTCGCCGAGGCCACGGCACGTCTCGCGACCTCGATCGACTACGCGGAGACGCTCAAGGCGGTCGCGCAGGCGCTCGTGCCCGAGCTCGCGGACTGGTGCGCTGTGGATCTCGTGGAGGACGGCGTGCGGCGCTCGCTCGCCGTCGCGCACGTCGATCCTGCGAAGGTGCAGCTCGCGGCGGCGTTTCGCGCGAAGTATCCGCCGGACGAGAATGCCGCCCGGGGCGTTCCCAGCGTGCTCCGTTCCGGGGTCGCCGAGCTCTACCCCTTGCTGCCGCCGGAGCTAATCCGCAAGGGCGCAAGGGACGAGGCGCACTTTCGCGCGATCATCGAGCTCGGTCTCCACTCGCTGATGATCGTGCCGATCCTCGTCGGCGGCGTCGCGGAGGGCGCACTGACGCTCGCGTCGTCGGAGTCGCTGAAGATCTTCGATGAAGAGGACCTGGCTCTCGCTTGCGAGATCGGGCGTCGTGCAGGCACCGCGATCGAGAACGCACGCCTCTATCGCTCGGCGCGATCGGCGATCCGCGCGCGCGACGAGTTTCTCTCCGTCGCCGGCCACGAGCTGCGCACGCCGCTCGCCGCGCTGATGCTCCAGATCGAGAGCATCAAGCTGGCGATGGACGCCGGCGCGCTCGCCAAGGAGCCGGAGCGATTCTCGAGCAGGCTCGGCAAGACGTTCGGGCACGCGCTCCGTCTCGCGCGGATCGTCGACGGGCTGCTCGACGTCTCGCGCATCACCGAGGGACGCGTCGAGCTCGTCGAGGAGGACGTCGACGTGGCGGCGCTGGTGCGCGATACGTGCGACCGCTTCACCGAGGACGCGACGCGATCCGGCTGCGAGCTGAACGTGATCGCGCCCGTGGCGTGCCACGGTCGTTTCGATCCGCACCGCCTCGAGCAGATCGTCTCGAACCTGCTGTCGAACGCGATGAAATATGGTGCTTCGAAGCCGATCACGGTTCGTTGCGAGCAGCGAGGCGACCGTATCTTCGTGAGCTGCGAGGACCGGGGCATCGGCATCGCCGCCGAGGACCGCGACCGCGTGTTCCGTCGCTTCGAGCGAGCCGTGTCGGAGCGCAACTACGCGGGCCTCGGCCTTGGCCTCTGGATCACACGCGAGCTCGTCGCCGCGCATGGCGGCACGATCACGGTCGCAAGCGAGCTAGGCGCGGGCTCGACGTTCACAGTCTCCTTGCCGCTCGCCAAGTCCGGAGCCTGACGAGACGAGACGAGACGAGAGATTTAACAGGAAGGCGGTAAGGGAGAAAGATCGGAGGAAGAGGTCTGGCCTCCGTTCCGATCTGTACCCGTGTGGCCGTTCGCGAAAGTCGAATCGCCTTCGGCGATTCAACTTTCGCTCACCAATTCAGCCTCCGATCCGACCTGCCAGGTCAATCAGCCCCCGCGGGCGTCTCGAGAGACAACGGTCGCAGTCGCGCGGGACCTGGCCGGTTGGGGGCAAGACTCAATGATGAGCGAAACTTGTCGCGCCGAAGGCGCGACGAGTTTCGCGAATGGCGACAAGGGTCCAGTCCGGATCAGAGGCGAGACCCCTTCCTCTGATCTTTCTGCCTTACCGCCTTCCTGTTCAATCCTCTCGGATCAGTGTCGGTCGCCGCTGGGGTCGTCGGGGGTTTGGTCGACGATGACTGGGGGTGGGGCGGGGCGTTCGAGGATGACGCCGATGACGACTTCGCCATAGCGATTCACCTTGTCGAGGACGCGGCCGCGCACGCCCTTCGTGTCGAGAAGTCGTCGAATGGCGGCCTTGAGTTGGACAACGAGGAGATCCACGCCGTCGATCTGTGACTGAACATCCGAGCAGTGTCAAGACACGCCGGCGCTCGCGCTCTGGTCGCGCTCTACGCCGCCACGATCTTCGCGAGAACGCCGCCGAACACGCCGTGCGCGAGCACCATCGCCGTCGGACGACCCGGTCGATCTTTGTGCGGCGCCGGCATGATGTCGAGCAGAGGCACCCAACCCGCGTAGCTCGTCGCCCAGATCGCCATGCCGTACGCGATGCCGGCGACGATTGGCGCACGATCGCCGCGCATGCGCTGCGAGCTCTGCGCGCGTGCGCGCCAGACGTCGTGCGTCAGCCCGAAGAGCGCGCCGCATACGCCGCCGAACGCGAAATGGTCGAGCGTCGCCAGCGCGCGCTTCGCAGGCTCGGGAGTCTTGTGATGGATCCCGACCGCGCGAAGGAGCCCATCGGTGATCTTGCGCGGCGGCATGCGGCCGATGAGGCCAAGCTTCTGCGCGCCGAACATGACCGCCGACATCGCGAGCGTCGCGACGAGGCCCCCTGCGAAACCGCGTGCAGCGCCGCCGACGACGATTCGCCGGAGCGATCGCCGCGGACGAAGGACGTGGCCGCCAGTCGCATCATCGATCGAAGAGGAACGAGCCGAGGATTCCATGCTGCCGCTCCGTGCAAGCGGAGCGCCGCGCGCATCCGCGGAAGGGATCGCGCGCGGACCGTGGCGTGATGGAACCCCTGTGGCCCTCGCGCGGCGGATCGAGACAACGACCAAGGCAACGTTTGACCGGGAGCTGTCGTTTTCCGCCCACGCCGCGCGCGCCGCATCGCCGTGGCCCGAGGAATGCGTGTCCGAAGGCGTGAACGACCGTCGATCGACCGCGAGCCTCGAGGGCGCAACCGTTCTTCTCTGCGACGAAGATCGCGAGAGTGCCGCGCCGCTCGCCAGCGAGCTCGAGGACCTCGGGCACGACGTGACGATCGTATGCTCGTGCTCCGACGCATTCTCTGCGGCCTGCGCGCACGACTTCGACGTGCTCGTCGCAGCTCCGTTCCTGCGCGACGGAGCGACGCTGCTCCTGCCGCGCGCGCTCGGGATCCGGCGACCGCGGCTGATGCTCTTGATGACGCGGATGAGTGAACGGCTCTCGGCGAGCGCCACCCAGCGCGCCGGCTTCGATGCGCAGCTCACGCGCATCGTCGATGCACGCAAGCTCGATCGCGTCATGCGGAACGCTGCGATCGCGGCGAGGCAGCGTGTCGCCGTCGTCGAGGCGCAAGCGGTCGTCGACGAGCCCGCGCCGGTCAGCGAGATCGGCGCGCGCATTCCTCGGTGAGCATGAGCGCGCGTCGGCGCGCGACGTCAGCGCAGCACGTCAACGCGCGCGTGAAGGCGGCGCCTGGTCGCTATTTCGCGTCAGGCTCGGATGGCGCTTCGTCTTGAGCCGCTCACCCGAGCTCGGCGAGCGCGCCGACTCGTTCGCCGCGGCGGCGACCTCTTCGAGCAGCCGCGTGATCCCCATCGGCTTCTGGAGGACCCGAACACCGGGCGGGAGCTCCAGCTGCGATGGCTCGGCGGTGTACATGAGGGCGCTCACGTGCACGAGCAGGCCTTCCTGCGACGCCTCACGCAGCATGGCGGAGCCGCTCCTTCCGTCGAGATCCTCGTCGCTGATGATCACGTCGAAGCCTCCCGCGCGCAGCTCGACCATCGCCGCGCGGGTGTCCTGAACCGGTGTGACGTGCCACGACTGCATACGAAAGAGCTCCGTCAGCATCTCGCGTCCGTCCTGGTCGTCCTCCACGATGAGCAGCCGCATGCCCGAGTCGCCCTTTCCGTCGAGTATCCGTATCAGCATGACGCATGCCAGTGCGGCATCGTGGCGAACGGCCTGGAAAGCGGCAGATCCGTGCTTGCGCCGTGCGTTGCGATGACGAGGCGCGTCGTTTTGTGTCCCCGTGCGCACATCGACGCCACGCCTCGAACCGCTCGTGCTCAGGCACGGCGATGGTCAGTACGGCGCGAGCGTGGTCTTCTTTAGGCTGCGACATGGGACGGCGGTGGCGCCGCGCCCATTCGAAGAATGCGCGCTCTCCTTCCGGTCATCACGACGAGGCGTCCCGATCGACGCGATCGCGGCTACCTCGCATGGGTCGCCGTCGCCGGCGAGGTCGCGCATCTTCCGCTCGAGACCGCGCCGATCGACGGAAGCACGCACGTGCTCGAGATCTACGTCGAGGGTTTCGACGAGCCGCTCGTGGTCCTGGCCGAGCCCGCAGGTGCACCGGACGCCACCGGCTTCCCACTGAAGCTCGCGCCGCTCGACGAGAAGCACGCCGACCTGCTGCGTCAGGAGCTCTTCGGCGCGGCGGCTGCTGCAAGTGACGACGCAGCACCTCCGCCCGCGAGCGGCCGCGCGCGACCCAGCCTTCATCCGCTCGCGCCACCCATCGCTCCGCGCGACCGCTCGTCGTCGATCCCTCCGCCGCTCAGCACGGGTCACGTCGCCGCGCTCGCGCGCACCACCGGCGGAGGCGGACCGCTGACCGCGTCGCGACGCGCACCAGGCTCGCTCACCGGGCGTGCTCTCGCCGACGGACGCTTCGTCCTCGAAGGCCTGCTCGGCGGCGGCGCGAGCGGTGAGGTCTATCGCGGAATGCACACCGTCCTCCGCCGACCGTGCGCAGTGAAGGTCCTCCATCCGAGCCTCCAGTACAGCCAGGACTACTGCGCGCGCTTCTACGCCGAGGCGCTCGCGGCAAGTCAGCTCGATCACCGCAACGTGCTCCGCATCGTCGACTACGGCCAGGAGCCGGACGGCATCCTCTACATCGTCATGGAGCTGCTCGAAGGTCGAGACCTGCAGCGCATCCTCGACGAAGAGGGACCGCTGCCGCTCGCTCGTCTCGTCAACCTCGTGTCGCAAGCATGCGCCGGGCTCGGCCACGCGCACGATGCGGGTGTCGTCCACCGCGACATCAAGCCGGAGAACGTCGTCGTCGTGCAGCGGAAGGACGACGAGGGCAACATCACCGAGCTGGTGAAGGTGTGCGACTTTGGCATCGCGCACTGGGTGCCGAGCGTGAGCAACAAGATGGATCAGGTCATCGGCGACGACGACGCCACCCTCGTCCGTCTGCCGGATTCGAAGAAGGTGGTCGGTACGCCCGCGTACATGGCGCCGGAGCAGATCCGCAACGAGGCGGTCGACGCACGCACCGACGTCTACGCGCTCGGCGTCCTCCTCTACGAGCTCTCCACCGGACACCTGCCCTTCCTGAGCGAGCGCCCGATGGAGGTGCTCATGATGCACGTGATGGAGCGGCCGAAGCCGCCCTCGCATCACGTCAAGGACATCGACAAGGACCTCGAGGCCCTCATCTTGAAGGCGCTCGAGAAGGAGCCCGCGAAGCGCCAGCCCAACGTCCGCGCGCTGCGCGCCGATCTGCGCGATCTCGTCGACGACGACTGGTCGCAGTCGAGCGGCACGTTCCGGCGCGTGTCGATCAAGAACATCCCGGCACCTGCCGACTTCACGACCTCGACCGCCGATGCGCTCGCCACGCTGAGCAGCGCGGACGACAAGACGCGGCCGCTGGCACTGCAAGGCCTCGGCGAGGCGCTCCGCGAAGCCGTATTCCAGGGCAACATCAAGCTCGCGCGCGATCTCCTCGCCTGGCTCGATCAGCGCTTCGCCGATCCCGGCCTCCGCATCGAGGAGCGCGAGGAGCTCGATCGCGCGCTCCGCGTCCTGCGCGATCCCGGGCCCGCGCGCGCATTCGCCGGTCAGCTCCTCAGCGGCAAGATCGACCGCGCGGACGACGCGCTACGGATCCTCGCCGTCGCCGGCCCGGTCGGTGCACGCTCGCTGCTCGAGGCGCGCCGCGCGCAGCCGCCGAGCCTCGAGATGCGCGCGCGGTTCGTCTCCTTCATGCGCGCGACCGGTCCGGGCGCGCTGCCGATCATCCTCGCCGGCCTCGAGCCTCTCGTCGGGCTTGCGTCACGGACGGACGAGGCGCTCGCGGACGACCTCCTGCGCTCCGCGCCCGACGTGCGTTCGGATCTCGGCGGCGAGCTCGCCGTGCGCTTCGTTCGTCCCGACAAGCCGGCGCTCGCGGTCGTCGCGTTGAAGGCAACGGTCGGCTTCTGGGGCCCGCGCTCGCAGGGCTTGTTGCTCGGCGTCCTCGACAGCACGATCGATCCGGTCCGCATCGCCGCGGTCGAGGCGATGAAGCAGCTTCGAACGATCGACGACTGGGCCATCGAACGCCTCGGACGGATCCTGACGGTCGCCAACAACTCGGCCAGCATCGAGCTACGCACCGCCGCGGCCTCGGCGCTCGCGCTCGCTCCGTTCGAGAGCCGCCCGCGCGTCGTCGCGTTCATCCACGAGCGCATTCTCCCTTCTTCGCAGGGGCTGGTGGGATCGCTCATCAGCAAGGCGTTCGGACCGAAAGAAGACCCGCGCGTCGTGGTCGCCCTGGCGCGCTCGCTCCTGGCGCTCGATCCCAATGCGAAGCACGTGTTCGACCGCGCCATCGCCGCGCGTCCCGAGCTACGCAGCGACCTCGACGCCGTCCTCGCGGGACGCTGAAAACGCGCCCCTAGGGAAAACCCTTAACTCCGGCGAAGGCCCGTCGTTCTTCTCGACGTGGCGAATCGCGACAACGGGAAGCCCCGGCAATTCGCCTTCGTCTTCGCGTTCGCCGCGTGGACGACGGTGGCCGGCGTCGCGCTCGCCGCGCTGACCGATTATGCGAGCCGGCCCGGCCTCGCCGCACGCGCTCCCACCTCGTGGCCGAAGGCGACGCATCTCGCGCGAACGGCCGGCCGCGGAACGCTCGTGATGATCGCGCACACGAAGTGCTCGTGCACCCGCGCAAGCCTGCACGAGCTGGCACGCGTCATGGCGATGACGGGGGATCGTCTCGACGCGATCGTGGTGTTCGTCGGCCCGCACGAGGGCAGCGGGCTCGCCGGCATCATCGACCTCCGCGCATCGGCGCGCGCGATCCCGAACGTGCGCGTCGTCGAGGACGAGAACGAGGCCCGTGTCTTCGGCGCCGCGACCTCCGGACAGACGCTCCTCTACGACGACGCCGGCGTGCTCGTGTTCCGCGGCGGTCTCACCGTCGCGCGCGGCCACGAGGGCGACAGCGCCGGCGCCGACGCCGTGAAGCGCTTCGTCTCGGCCAAGCGCATGACGACTCAGGCATCCGAGGTGTTCGGATGTCCCCTCTTCGACAACCACGACAAGGAACCATGACCACCGCCACGAGCGTCCCCGACGACACGATCTCCGACGACCCCGCGCTCATGAAGCGCGCGACGGAGCTTCGGAACCATCACTACGAAAAGGCGACGGTCCTCATCGATCGCCTGTTCGTGGGTCTGCTCGGAGGTCAGTGGGCGTTCGCCGTCGTCCTCGCGCTGGTGCTCTCGCCCCGGACCTGGGCGGGATCGACCAGCCAGGTTCATCCGCACGTGACGTTCGCGCTCGTGTTGGGCGGCCTCCTCGCCGTCCCGCCTGCGCTGCTCGCGTGGTTCCAGCCCGGCAAGGCCATGACGCGCTTCGCGATGGCGATCGCGCAGATGGGCTTCGGCGCGCTCCTCATCCACCTCACCGGCGGCCGGATCGAATCGCACTTCCACATCTTCGGCTCGCTCGCGTTCCTCGCGTTCTACCGCGATTACCGCGTGCTCCTCGTCGCGACGGCGGTGGTCCTCCTCGACCACATCGGCCGCGGCATCCTCTCGCCCGAGACCATCTATGGCGTCGCCTCCGTCCAGCCGCTGCGCTGGTTCGAGCACGCCGGCTGGGTGGTCTTCGAGGACGTCTTCCTCGTCGCCGGCGCCTGCATCGTCGGACAGCGCGAGCTCGCGGCGATCGCCAACCGGCACGCACGTCTCGAGCAGAGCGCCGGTCTCGAGCGCGGCATGCTCGAGGCCCGCGAGGCGAGCCGCGCCAAGAGCGAGTTCCTCGCCAACATGAGCCACGAGATCCGGACGCCTATGACCGCGATCATCGGCTATGCCGACCTGCTCCTCGATCCCGAGACGACGCCGAACGAGCGCATCACGCACATCCAGACCGTTCGTCGCAACGGCGAGCACCTGCTCGGGATCCTGAACGACATCCTCGACCTCTCGAAGATCGAGGCCGGCAAGATGACCATCGAGAAGGTCCGCTGCTCGCCGAGCATGATCATCGTCGACGTCGCGTCGCTGATGCGCGTTCGCGCCAAGGAGAAGGGGCTCTTCTTCGAGGTGCACTACCAGACGCCGATCCCCGAGACGATCCAGAGCGACCCCACGCGCATCCGTCAGATCCTGATGAACCTCGTGGGCAACGCGATCAAGTTCACGGCCTCGGGCGGCATCCGCATCCTGGCGCGCTGCGAGAACATCGACAGCGACGCACCGACGCTCACTCTCGAGGTCGTCGACACCGGAATCGGCCTCTCGCCGACTCAGGCGGAGCAGCTCTTCCAGCCCTTCGTCCAGGCCGACACGTCCACCACGCGCAAGTTCGGCGGCACGGGTCTCGGCCTCGCCATCTGCCGGCGCCTCGCCCTCATTCTCGGTGGTGACATCGGGATCGACAGCTCACCGGGCCGCGGCAGCTCCTTCCGTCTGACCGTCGCCGCGGGCTCTCTCAGCGGCGTGAAGATGTTCGAGGAGCTCCACGAGGCGGGCATCCCTGAGACCGGCCCAGCGCTCGCGAGCAACGACGCGATCGCGGAGCTCTCGTGCAACGTGCTGCTCGCCGAGGACGGCCACGACAACCAGCTGCTCATCTCGACGCACCTCACGCGAGCCGGCGCCCGCGTCACCGTCGCCGAGAACGGTCGCATCGCGCTCGAGATGGCGCTCGCCGCATCGCTCGCGAAGGAGCCCTTCGACGTCATCCTCATGGACATGCAGATGCCGGAGATGGACGGCTACGCGGCGACGTCGGAGCTCCGTCGCAAGGGTTACACCGGACCGATCGTCGCGCTGACCGCACATGCGATGGCGGGCGATCGAGAGCGATGCCTCGCCGCTGGATGCACCGACTACCTCACCAAGCCGATCGGCCGCAGCAAGCTCGTCAACGCCGTCGCGGCGCATGCGAAGGACAGCGCACCTCGAAACGTGCCGCTGCTCTCTGCGGCGATGCCGGCCGCCACGAAGACGGCGACGACGACCGCGTTCGTGGTGAGCGAGCTCGCCGACGACGAGGAGATGACGGACCTCGTCGTGCGCTTCACGAACGGCCTGGCCGCGCAGGCCAAGCATCTGGAAGACGCGCTGTCGGCCGACGATCGCGAGGGCATCCGCCGCGCGGCGCACCAGCTCAAGGGAGCCGCCGGCGGCTACGGATACCCCACCATCACGGCGGCGGCGGCGCGCCTCGAAGAGCGAGCGCGCGAGGGTACGACGATGGACCAGGCAGTCTCCGACGTCGCCGACCTGTGTCGTCGAGCACGAGCACGTCACGAAAGCACCACGACGAGGGCCGCATGAAGACGCAAGAACTGACGACCGCCTGTGTTCTCGCCGTGGATGATTCGCCGGACGTCCATGCGCTCCTCGAGGTGCGCCTCAGGCCGGAGGGACTCCACCTCGTCAAGGCGGAGTCGTACGACGCAGGGCTCGCGCTCGCGCGGCAGCTGATGCCGGACCTGATCCTCCTCGACGTCGACATGCCGGAGCACAGCGGCCTCGACCTCTGTCGCCGCCTCAAGGAGCACCCGACCACCGCGAACATCCCGATCATCTTCCTGACCGGCTCGAGCGACGTCGACACGAAGGTCCACGGCTTCGATCTCGGCGCGGTCGACTACGTGACGAAGCCGTTCCACCCCGCGGAGCTCCGTGCTCGCGTGCGCGCTGCACTGCGGATGAAGCGCGCGCAGGACATGCTGACGCAGAGGGCCCAGGTCGACGCGCTCACCGGGTTGCGCAACCGCGCGTACCTCGACGACCGGCTCGCCGCCGAGGTCGCTGCCTCCGCTCGCAGCGGGCGGCCGCTCTCGCTCGTCATGATGGACCTCGACCACTTCAAGAACTTGAACGATACGTTCGGACATCCCTTCGGCGACCTCGTGCTCCAGCGTGTCGGCGACTTCCTCGCGCGCTCGGTGCGCCCGTGCGACGTCGCGTGCCGCTACGGAGGCGAGGAGCTCGCCGTCATCCTGACCGACACGACGATCGCCGGCGCCCACGCCGTCGCCGAGCGCATCCGGGACCAGGTGCGGCAGCTCGACCTCGCGCCGCGCGGAAAGACGGTGACCGTCACGGCGAGCTTCGGCGTCGCCGAGGCGAACGAGCTGGCGAGCGCGGGTGGCGAGCTCCGCCCGAGCGCGCTACTCGCTGCGGCGGACGCGGCGCTCTACACCGCGAAGCGCGAGGGACGAGACTGCGTACGGCTGCACGCCGGCCGAGACAGAGAGACGCTGACTCCTGCGCGCGACAGCGTTCTCCCGCGACACGACAGCGTGCTGTTGCGCTTCACGGCAGCATGAATCCCGAGCTCGAGAGGGAATGAGCGCAGCGTTCGCGGTGTTTCCCAGCGCCTTCGATCCTGGGGCTCTCGGTCGACGACGATGCGAATTCCTGCCCGCACACTGCGACGAGCGATCACGATCGCGATCCTGACCATGGCGTTTCTCGCCGGCGTCGCCGCGCTGTCTCTGGTCGGGCTCACGAGCGTTCTCCACAGGGCGAGCATCCGGTCCACGACCGCGGTGGAGAGCGTGCGGCTCGCCGAGGAGGTCCAGCGCGACATCCTCCTCCACGATCGCGTTCGTGAGCCCGTCACGCGGGCACACATCGCGACCGGACTTCGCGAGCGGCTCACGCAGGCGCGCGTCCGCGTCACGTCTGCGGACCAACGCAAGGCGCTCGAGGCGGCGTCGCAGTCGATCGGCGACTACTTCGCAGCGGACGACGCACCGATGCGCAACGCCGACGAGGTCGCGACCAGGCATGCAGCCGCGTTCGCGAATCTCGAGGCGCTCGTCGCCATGAACCTCGATGACGCGCGCCGCTCGTACGCGACCGTCGAACGATACGACTCTCTCGCGGACGCGATCGGGGTCGGCGTCGGCGGTGCGGTGTTCGTTGCCGGCGGGCTGGTCCTCTGGTGGCTCAATGCGCGCGCGCTCCGTCCGCTCTCCGGTCTCGAGCGCGCGATGCGCCGCTTCGGCGACGGAAACGTCGACGAGCGCGCCGACGAGGAGGGGCCGGCGGAGCTCGCAGGCATGGCGCGCTGCTTCAACGAGATGGCGACGTCGATCGCGCGCCAGCGCCGCGATCGCACGACGTTCATCGCCGGCGTCGCGCACGACCTGCGCAACCCGCTCGGAGTACTGCGCATGGCCGCCGATCTCGCGCAGCCGCCGGAGGGCAAGCAGGCCGACCCGAGCCGCGTCGCGAAGGCGTTCGACGCGGTGCGCCGGCAGGTGAGCCGACTCGAACGCATGGTCGACGACTTGCTCGACACGGCCACCGTCGACGCCGGAAATCTGCGCCTCCACGTCGGCCCGACCGACCTGCGCAGCCTCGTGCTCGAGGTGGCCGACTACTACCGGCACCTCTCGAGCAAGCACGTCATCGACGTGGAGGTCCCTCCCTCCGAGGTCCGCGTCGATTGCGACGCGATGCGCATCGAGCAGGTGGTCTCGAATCTCGTGAGCAACGCCATCAAGTATTCGCCGAACGGGAGACACGTGGAGCTCTCGCTCGTCCCGGGCGAAGCGGAGGTCACGCTGAAGGTGCGCGACGAGGGCATCGGCATGTCGAAGGAGGACGCGGCGACGGCGTTCGAGCCTTTCCGGCGCAGCGCCACGCTGCGCGACAAGGTGGCGGGCTCGGGGCTCGGGCTGTTCGTCGTGCGCCGTCTCGTCGAGGCGCACGGAGGCCGCGTGGAGGTGCAGACGGCGTCCGGCAACGGGTCCACGTTCGTGGTCCAGCTCCCTCGTTGATTTTGTATCGTGACACGATATAGTGTGCCGGCAGTCGATGCCAGCACGCATACGTCCGGGTGATTACGCAGCGCTCTCCGAGATCCGTTACCGCATACGTCGCTTCCTGGTGTTCAGCGAAGCCAGCGCGAGAGAGGCCGGGGTCGAGCCGCAGCAGCACCAGCTGCTCCTCGCGATTCGGGGGCTGCCCGAAGGCGAGGTCCCGACCATCGGGCGCGTCGCGGAGCGCCTGCAGCTGCAGCACAACAGCACCGTCGAGCTCGTGAATCGTTCCTGCGAGAAGGGCCTCGTCGAGAAGCACGCGAGCGAAGGCGATCGGCGCGAGGTGCGCCTGCGGATCACCGCACGAGGAATGCGGCTGCTCGAAAAGCTGGTCGTCGCGCATCGCAGCGAGCTCCGGACCGCAGCGCCGGCGCTGGTCGAGGCGCTCCTGGCGCTCGTCCCCGAGTCCCATGCCGCTCACGCCAAGGGCGGCGCGTGATGAAGCACGAAGCGCTCGGCGACTTCACCACGTCGAAGCGGGTCATCGCGATCACGCTGCTCGCCGCGTCGATCGGCGTCCTGAGCGCGTTCGTCGCCGTGCTGCTCCTCCGGATGATCGCGATCTTCACGAACCTCTTCTTCTTCCAGCGGTTCAGCACCGAGAACGTCTCGCCAGCGACGCACCATCTGGGGTTGCTCGTCATCCTCGTGCCGGTGGTCGGCGCGCTGCTCATCGGGCTCATGGCCCGCTATGGCTCCGAGAAGATCCGCGGCCACGGCATCCCGGAGGCGATCGAGGCGATCCTCCTCAAGGGAAGCCGCGTCGAGCCGAAGCTCGCGCTGCTCAAGCCCATCGCGTCCGCGATCTCGATCGGATCGGGTGGCCCGTTCGGCGCCGAAGGACCGATCATCATGACGGGCGGCGCGTTCGGCTCGCTCGTCGCGCAGTTCTTCTCGCTCACGAGCGCCGAGCGCAAGACGCTGCTCGTCGCCGGCGCAGCCGCGGGCATGTCCGCGACGTTCGACGCCCCTCTCGCTGCCACGCTCCTCGCGGTCGAGCTGCTCCTCTTCGAGTGGAAGCCGCGCAGCTTCGTCCCGGTAGCCATCGCGGCCGCTGCGGCAGCATGCGTGCGCCCTCACCTGCTTGGTCACGGCCCCCTCTTCCCGGTCACCGCACATTCGGCGGAAGTGTCCTGGCCACTCGTCCTCGGCTGCGTCGCCTGCGGCGTCCTCGCGGGCGCCATGTCGGGCGTGCTCACGAAGGGCGTGTACTTCTTCGAGGACGCATTCCTGAAATTGCCCATCCACTGGATGTGGTGGCCGGCCATCGGCGGGCTCGCCATCGGCATCGGCGGCGTGATCGAGCCGCGCGCGCTCGGCGTCGGGTACGACGTCATCGAGCAGCTGCTCGCCGGTGAGCTCATCGGACGCGTTCTGCTCGTTCTCATGATCGTCAAGGCGACGATCTGGATGATCTCGCTCGGCTCCGGCACGTCAGGCGGCGTGCTCGCTCCCCTCCTCATCATGGGCGCTTCGCTGGGCGGCCTCGAAGGCCTCGTCTTTCCGCACGTGGGCCCGGGATTCTGGGCGCTCGTGAGCATGGCCGCGATCCTGGGCGGGACGATGCGCTCGCCGCTCACCGGGATCGTCTTCGCCCTGGAGCTCACCCACGACTGGGGCATCACACTGCCGCTGCTCGTCGCGGTCCCGATCGCGCACATCTTCACGGTGCTGGTCCTGAAGCGTTCGATCCTGACCGAGAAGGTGAGCCGGCGCGGGTTCCATCTGAGCCGCGAATACGCGACCGATCCGCTCGAGATCTTGTTCGTCCGCGAGGTCATGCGCACCGACGTCGTCGTGTTGCCGTCGGCCACGACGCGCGCCGAGCTCCTCGCGGCGCTCGACACCGAGCAGAAGATCCGGCCGCTCTTCTACGTCGTCGACGAGGCGAAGAAGCTCGTCGGCGTGGTGACGCGCTCGGCGCTGGAGACCTGGATGATGGGCCGAGCGCCGGCAGCGACGCTCGGAGAGGTCGCGAAGAAAGCGGTCGTGGCCCATGCCGACGAGCCGCTCCGCGCGGCCGTCTCACGCATGGCGCAGACCGGGCGCACGTGGCTACCGGTCGTCGCGCACGGCGACGAGCGGGAGATCATCGGCGAGATCACCCTCGAGGTGACCCTCACCGCGCGCAACCGCCACCTCGAAGAGGAGCAGCGTCGGGACGTCGTCCTTCCGCTCCACGCGATCGTCCCGAGCTGGCTTCGCCGACGCACGCTCTGAGCGCGTCCGCGGCGCACGTACGGGTCACTGCTCGAAGCAGTAGATGTGGCTGTCGGTCGAGCTGCAGTCGTCGGTGGCGACCTCGCTCCAGTTGTCGTTCTTGGGTGTCCACGTCCACTTCGCCGCATCCGACGTGATCGTGCCGAGCGCTCCGGAGGCCGACGGATCCTGCCAGCGGGAGCAGCTCGCTCCGGAGTGGTCGCCGGACGGCAAGGTCGCGGACCAGACGAGGCCGGACTGCTGTCGTCCTTGTTCGTCGATCTCGATCGGCGCTTCGAGCTGGTTGCCGCTCGTGAGGTCGCCGTAGTCGGTGGCGATCCGCGCGCCGTCCGGCCGCACGTAAGCCTTCGTGCTGCGCACGAAGCTCGTCGAAGGCGATCGCGTGTCGTCGCTGAGCCAGGCGACGAAGCGGCGGCCCTTGATGCGCGGTTGCGTGCTGGCGGACGCGAGTCGGTTGCACATGTCATCGGCCCCGCTCACCCCGAAGATGAGCGATCCCCACACGGCTTCGCTGCTGACGAAGACGACGCGCTCGCAGTCGATCGCGCCGTTGCAGCCCGGTGTTGCTGCAGGGAAGACGTCGGCTCCGACGTTCAGCTGGTTTCCGGGGCTCGCGCCGGCGTCCGCTGACGCTGGACCTCCGTCGACGATCGCCTTCGCCGGAACGGTCGGATCATCGGATCGACGCGCGTCCACGGGTGGGGTGTCGTCGCGCGACACGCTGAACGGCGCGCATGCGGCGAATGTTGCTGCAAGTGCAACGGAGGCAGAGGCGATCCCAAAAACGCGGTAAAAACGGATGTCGGAGACCATCGCAGAAAACCTTCCCTGAGCGTTCACGGGCACGAAACGCTCTGTCCTCGACGATTCTCGACGCAGCGGCCGTGCCACGAACGAAAACGTGCATGTTGCACGTGGAGCAACGACGGAAGCGAACAGCCGCATGAGATCGAGCACATGAGAGAGCTGGCACTGGTCTTCCTCCGCCTCGGCACGACGGCGTTCGGCGGCCCGGCGGCGCACATCGCGATGATGGAGAACGAGCTCGTTCGGCGCCGCAACTGGCTGACGCGCGAGGAGCTCCTCGATCTCGTCGGCGCGGCGGGGCTCATCCCCGGTCCGAGCTCGACGGAGGTCGCGCTCTACATCGGCTATCGCCGGGCAGGCTGGCGCGGCCTGCTCCTCGGCGGTCTGTGCTTCATCATGCCGGCGGCGCTCATGGTCACGGCCATCGCGTGGGCGTACGTGCGCTTCGGCCGGCTGCCCGCGGTCTCCGGCGTGCTCTACGGGATCAAGGCGGTGATCATCGCCATCGTCGTCCAGGCGCTCGTGGCGTTCGGACGGACCGCGATCAAGTCACGATGGCTGCTTCTGCTCGGTGCATGCGCGGCAGCCGCGAATGCGCTCGGCGCATCGCCCGTGCTGGTCCTCGCGGCCGCCGGGCTCGTCCGGGCGCTGGGCGTCATCGCGCGCCGGCCCAAGAGCGGCGCGGCCGCGTCGTTCTGGCCGGTGGGCATCACGGGTGTGTCGAGCCTCTCCGCGGCAGGCGGCGCGGCAGCGAGCGCGGCGGCGCCGGTCAGCATCGTGAAGCTGTTCCTCGTCTTCCTGAAGATCGGCGCCGTCGTCTTCGGGAGCGGCTACGTGCTCCTCGCGTTCCTGCGATCGGATCTCGTCCAGAGCACGCACTGGCTCACCGAAGCGCAGCTCGTCGATGCCGTCGCGGTCGGTCAGTTCACGCCCGGGCCCGTCTTCACGACGGCGACGTTCATCGGCTACGTGGTCGCCGGCGTGCCTGGCGCGGTCGCGGCGACGATCGGGATCTTCCTGCCCTCGTTCTTGCTCGTCGCCGTGAGCGGACCGCTCATCCCGCGGCTCCGTCGCTCACCCGTTGCGGGCGCGTTCCTCGACGGGGTCAACGTCGCTTCGCTCGCGCTCATGGCCGTCGTCGGCGTGCAGCTCGGTCGCGCCGCGATCGTCGACGTGCCGACGGGCGTGCTCGCGGTCCTCTCCGCCGCGGCGCTCTTCCGCTGGCGCATCAACTCGGCGTGGTTGGTCCTCGCCGGAGGCCTCGCCGGCGCGCTCGTGCTCGGGCTGCGCTGACTTCGCGCCGGCCTGCAGACCGGCGGTGCCGAGCGCGAACGCGAACGCGAACGCGACGTGCCCGAACCTGTCGAGGGTGTGCGTGAGCAGGCCGACGAGCTGCACGATCACGCCGAGAGCGATGCAGATGAGAACGGCATACGAGCGCGTCTCGGCGAACCGAGCTTCGACCTCGGGTTCCTTCGCGCTGATTCGATAAGGAGATTTCATCGACCCAGCAAGCAGTAGGCCATCCAGCCGACCCGCCCATGACCGCACGATTAAGGTTCCGTAACGCGGCGCCGCGACGGACCGGGCTGAATATTTATGACGATGGCAATACGTCACAGTTGTTCCGCGGAAGCCCCGACATCATTCGATTCGTAATTCGCCTGCAAGGATCGCGAGGACGACGTCCGCGGGAGAGCAGAACCGTAGTTACGGAAGCTTAATCTGGGTGTCACGTCGGAGCGCCGCCGACATGGCAGGCTGCCAGCTCCAGAATGCTCGAACGTCTGATCGACCTCGCCGTCACCCGACGCGCAGCGACCCTTTTCTTGAGCGTGGCCTTCGTCGTCTTCGGGATCTTCACGTTCGAGAAGCTGAAGATCGAAGCATTCCCGGACGTCACGAACGTCCAGGTCATGGTGATCACGCTCTATCCCGGCCAGGCCGCCGAGGAGGTCGAGAAGCAGATCACCATCCCCGTCGAGCGCTCGCTGGTCGGCGTGCCGAATGCGCTCGTCCAGCGCTCCATCACGTCCTTCGGCCTCTCGCAGGTGATCGTCACGTTCGAGGACGGCGTCGACATCTACTTCGCGCGCCAGCAGATCGCGGAGAAGCTCCGCGACGCCGACGTCCCGGACGGCGTCACGCCCACGCTCGGTCCCAACGACACGCCGGTCGGTCAGGTCTACCAGTACACGCTCGAGAGCGACCACCACACGCCGAGCGAGCTCCGGAGCTGGCAGGACTGGGTGGTGTCGAAGCAGCTCAAGGCGGTCGCCGGCGTCGCCGACGTCGTCAGCTTCGGCGGCTTCCAGAAGGAGTGGCACGTGCTCGCCGACCCGGCGCGCCTCCGGTCGCAGGGGCTCGCGCTGAAGGACCTCGTCGACGCGGTGACCAACTCGAACGGCGCCACGTCGGGCGGCTATTTGCCATTCGGCGAGAGTGAATTCGTCATTCGCGCGCGCGGATACCTGAAGACGCCGCAGGACATCGAGAACACGGTCATCACCGTCCAGAACGGAACGCCGGTGCTGGTGCGCAACGTCGCGCGCGTCGTGGAGGGCTACACGCCGAGGCGAGGCGCCGTCGCGCGCGGAGACGCCGACGACTCGATCGAAGGAACGATCCTGCTCCGGCGCGGAGAGAACCCGAAGGACGTCCTGGACGCGGTCCACAAGGACATCGACCGCATCAATCGGGACGTGCTCCCGAAGGGAATGCGGATCTCCGCGTTCTACGACCGCACGCGCCTCGTCGACACCACGCTCAACACCGTGTCGCACAACATGCTGGAGGGCGCAGCGCTCGTCGCGCTCATCCTGTGGCTCTTCCTGCGCGCGTTCCGCGGCTCGCTCATCGTCGCCGTGACCATGCCGCTCGCGCTGCTCACCGCGTTCGTCGGCCTCTATTACGCAGGCGTTCCCGCGAACCTGCTGTCGATGGGAACGATCGACTTCGGCATCTTGCTCGACGGCGCGGTCATCCTCGTCGAGAACACGTATCGCCACCTCTCCGAGCATCCCGTCACGCCCGACGAGGTGCCGAAGGTCGTCGCCAAGGCGGCCAAGGAGGTGCTGCGCCCCATCCTCTTCTCGATGTCGATCATCATCGCCGCGATGATGCCGATCTTCACGCTGGAGCGCGTGGAGGGACGGATCTTCCGCCCCGTTGCGCTCACCTACGCGTTCGCTCTGGGCGGCGCGCTGATCTTCACGCTCACCGCCGTACCGGCGCTCACGGCCGTCTTGCTGCGTAACGAGAAGGTCAAGGAGGTCGAGCCGGAGTTCCTGGTCTTCCTGAAGGCTCGATATCTGTATGCGCTCCGGCTCGCGCTCAAATACCCGATTACGACACGAATCGGCGGTTTCGCGATTCTGTTCTTCGCGCTCTCGCTGATTCCGAAGTTGGGAACGGAGTTCCTGCCCGAGATGAACGAGGGCGACATCCACGTGACCGTGACCATGCCGAGCGCCATCTCGCTCCAGCGTGGCGCCGAGGTCCTCAAGGAGGTCCGCCTCTCGCTCCTCCGGTTCCCGGAGGTGAAGGACGTCCTCACCGAGCAAGGCCATCCCGAGGACGGCACGGACGACGAGGCGCCGAACCAGGCCGAGACCTTCGTCATCATGAAGCCGCAGAAGGACTGGCACACCGGCCGCTCCAAGGAGCAGGTCGTCGACGCCATGCGCGACGAGCTCACGAAGCGCCCGGGCGTCACGTTCAACTTCAGCCAGCCGATCAAGGACCGCGTCGAGGAGTCGATCTCCGGCATTCGCGGGCAGATCGTCATCAAGATCTACGGCGACGACCTCACGTTGATGCAGGCCAAGCTCGAGGACGTCAAGCGCATCATCACCAGCACGAAGGGCGCACGCGACGTCGAGGTCTATCGCGCGGGTCGCGCGCAGCACATCGTCTCGGACATCGATCGCGACGCCATCTCGCGGCTCGGCCTCCAGGTTCGCGTCGTCGAGGACGTGCTCGAGAGCGCGTTCGGCGGCAAGCTCGCCACCTATCTCTGGGAGGCGGAGCGAAAGGTCGGCGTGCGCGTGAAGCTGCCGTCCGAAGAGGAAGGCGACTCGCACGCGGTCGGCACTCTCGAGATCCCGTTCGGCGCCGCGCGCGTTCCGCTCTCGAGCCTCGCGAAGGTCGGCATCGACGCCGGACGTACCCAGATCAACCGCGAGCAGGGAGGCCGTTTTCTCGCACTGAAGACGAACATCGAGGGCCGCGACATGGGCTCGTTCGTCGACGAGGCGCAGCGACGCGTGAAGGCCGACGTGCCGCTCCCGGACGGCTACTACATGACCTGGGGAGGCGAGTTCGAAAACCAGCGCCGCGCCATGCGCCGGATCATGATCATCGTTCCGATCTCGATCCTCGTCATCTTCGGCCTGCTCTACCTGACGTTCCGCTCGGCGCTTCCCGCGATCGTCGTCTTGCTCGACGTGCCGTTCGCGATGGTCGGCGGCGTCTTTGCTCTCTATCTCACGCACACCGTCCTCAGC
>OUNM010864739.1_pt1 | contig 22073 bp, 18 predicted proteins | sample 1769961 | NCBI WGS metagenome assembly OUNM01 (sample SAMEA3914820, study PRJEB12502) | metagenome | biome: forest; material: soil | place: USA | collected 2012-03-12 | depth 0.3 m
GTACCAGCATGATCAGCAAACCGTCCCCGTTGAACATGTTGGAGACTAAAGCGAGAGAAATCACAGCAAAAGGGAGAAAGAAGTCGGAATGGTCCGCTAGGGAGAACCTGAAAGGGGTCAAAAGATTAGCCGGACATACCGGCTTTCAGAGCAATCCGCGGAGGGTGGCCATGTTTTCCACATCCTCCTTCAGATCCTTGCCTTTCGGGGTTTCGAGGACCTTGGGCAGCCCGGCCAGGCGTGACTCCCGCATGATCCAGCGAAAGGCGGGGAGCCCAATCCGGCCCTTGCCGATGTGCTCGTGGCGATCCACCCGCGAAGCGAGGGCCGCTTTGGAGTCGTTCAAATGGAGGGCGGCGAGGTGTTTCAGGCCGATGATCTGGTCAAAACGGTCGAAGACCTTTTCGGTGCCGGCTTCTGAGGAAATATCGTGTCCAGCCGCAAAGAGGTGCGCCGTATCGACGCAGACGCGGAGCCGCTTTGGTTCGCGGACATTTCGCAGAATGAAGGCAAGATCCTCGAAATCCGCGCCCAGGCTGGTGCCCTGACCGGCGGTGGTTTCCAGGGCCACGCGCGTGCGCACTTTGGGGATGGCGGCAAAGACCGCATCGAGGCTTGCGACGACCTGCTCCAGTCCCTTTTCCACACCCGCTCCCATGTGTGCGCCGGGATGCAGGACCAGAAAAGGCAGTCCGAGCTGATCCGCTCGCATCAATTCATCGGTCAAAGCGCGGCGCGATTTGGCAAGAAAATCGGGATTGGTCGCCGCGAGATTGATCATGTAGCCGCTGTGGCCGAAGACGCTGCGGAGCTGTTTCGCCTGGGAGCGAAATGCGGTGACTTCCAGCTCCGCGAGCGGACTGGAGGCAAACCATTGCATGTTACTTTTGACGAAGATTTGCATGGCCGTGCAGCCGATTCCGAGTGCGCGCTCGACGGATTTCTCCACGCCACCCGCGATGGACATGTGAGCGCCAAGTAACGGTGCCTCTGGAGGACTGGTGGCAACCCGAGGCTTTGTGGATTTGGAAGATTTTGCCATTCTTTGACGCCGTGAAGAATCGAGCGGCAAGCGCTGTGCTTTACTGACCCGGAAGCGAGATGCCGCGGACTTTTTTGTAGAGAGAAACGGCGTAGCTGTCCGTCATGCCGGCGACAAAATCGACCATGCCCTGCAGCCGCGCATAGAGCGAAGATTCAGGAACGCGCTTCGGCCCGATGAATTGCTCGGGCACGAGTTGCAGGAGCTTGCGGGATCGCGAGGAAGAGCCTTTGCCGCGCCGGGCAACGTCATCCACCGCGCCGAAAAAGACATCCAGCAACCCCCCGAGCACTTCGTAGCCCGCGGCCTCGATTTCCACGCCGCGTGTAGTAGCGTAAATCGTCCCCACTGAGCGCTGCCGAATCTCCTCCAGAGCAGGCCCGGAAGGAATGTGATCGAGAAGGGGGTGATCCCATTCGCCGCTCAGGATGGCATTTTCCTTTTCCAGGAAAAGTGTGGCGCACTGCTCGACGGCCGCCCCAATCGCGCGGGCGCGTAGAAATGCCACGCGCTCCTTTTCATCCTGCATCCGCTCGCAACGCTCCCGATCCTTGGGATCTCCAGTTACTTGTATAAATCGATCACTCACCTCTTCGTAGGTCAGGAAACGGAGGCGAAAACCATCCTCGAAATCGACCAGGCGATAACAAATATCGTCCGCCGCTTCGACGAGGAAAACGAGCGGATGCCTCGCCCACCAGGCGGCCGTGGGGTGGCGGCGGATCAGGCCGAGGTGGGCCGCGAGTTGCTCAAAGGCCGCGCGCTCGCTTTGAAAAAAGCCGAATTTCTTGGCACTGGCGCCCCGTGCATTCACGTCCGCGGGCAGAAGCGATTCGCGCGGATATTTAGTGAGCGCTCCGAGCGTTGCACAAGTAAGCCGGAGGCCGGGATTGTCCGGCATCTGCAGGCGCGTTACGAGCCGGAAGCCCTGCGCGTTGCCTTCAAAGCATTCCATGTCGCGCCGCTCTTGCGGAGTGAGCAAACCATTACTTGCTTCGCGCGCCACCGGTGAAGCCATAAACCAATGGCGAATCGCATCCTCACCGGAGTGACCAAACGGCGGGTTGCCCAGATCATGTGCCAGCGCCGCGGAAGAGACGATCGCCCCAAAATCCGACGCATGAAACTGCTCCTGCAACCCATGGCGTTGACAAATCTCCGCACCCACGCGGGCGCCGAGTGAGCGGCCAACACTCGCCACCTCCAGTGAATGCGTGAGGCGGGTACGCACAAAATCGTTATCCGCCAGCGGAAAAACCTGGGTTTTGTCCTGAAGCCGGCGAAAGGCCGACGAAAAAATGATGCGATCAAAATCGATTTGGAACGGCGACCGCGCCGGATCGGGTGTTCCCCGGCGATCCGCCCCAAAGCGATCGGGAGAAAGAAGCTGCCGCCAGTTCATTTGGGTTTCGGGCTTCGTCATTCCTTCGTCATTCATCATTCGGGCTTCCCCTTACCCCTTCTTCCTCTCCTGACGCCGCAATCCTAGATACGCTACGCAAAAAGTAATCACCGCCCATAGCAGGTGCGTAACAAGCCCAACCAACGCCGGACGCCCATTCGTAAAGTAACTCCCATTGCGCAGATCGGCCGCGGCGATGAGCTTGTTCCGCTGAAGATTGTGCAGTGAAGCGTAGTGGTCCGTGGAAATTTCCCCGCCGACTTTCTGGTTCCAGAAAAAGCTCACATCCACCATCGTCTGGGAAGCAAACGTAGGCATGGGAAATGCCACCGCGTACACCGGGTCCTTCATCTCATAAGCCTTCACCGGATGGCCCGAAAAGAGGATCTGTGGAATAAGGATCAGCGGTACAATGAGCACTGCCTGCATCATGCTGCGTGCCAGCGCGGAGATTGCGCAGCCGATGCCCACGGAGGATAGCGCGACCCCAAGTAACGCGCCGAGGTGAAGCGAAGCCGCGCCGTCCACCGCCAGGCTCATGCGGAGACAGCCGTAGAGGACAAAAGCCTGCGCCGCCGTAATCGCAAAAAGGAAAATGTACTTGCTGGCGAGGTAAGAGCGCGCGCTCACGCCGATCAGGCGTTCCCGGCGATAAATAGGAATTTCCTTAACAATGGCCTGCGCCGCATTGGAGCAGCCAAACCACAGCGTCGCCAAGTAACCAAAAAAGAGCGCCAGCGAAGCATCGGGTTTATCGTCGCCCTTCGGCGAGCAAACCCACGCGACGAGGAGCGCAATGATCAACGGCTGGCCGCCGAGAATCACAAAATTGCGCCAGTCAGAGGCCAGGATGGCCCATTGCCGCGCGAGGAGAATCGGCAAGGCAAGCGCCCGCTTGCGCGGCTTCCATTCCGTGGCGGGAGCGCGTGGTTCCTGCGGCTCGGCGGGAGGACGCTTCGCGGCAAATTCCTGCTTCCATTCCACCGCTGGCCGCTCCAGCAACCGTTCGTAGAGCGCGTGGAGTCGATTAACGCCGAAGTATTCGCGCGCCTCCTGCGCGGTTCCGAGAAAGGCCAGACATCCGCCCGAAATGATGATCAGCTCATCCATCAAGTAAGCGTTCTCCATCACATGCGTCGTGCAAACGACGGTGCAGCCGGTGTTTGTTAACTCGCGCAGCACCTCCATAAGCTGCGACTCCGTGGCAGGATCGAGGCCGGAGGAAGGCTCATCGAGAAAAAGCACGGCTGGGCGCGCGAGCAATTCCACAGCGACGCTCACCCGCTTGCGCTGCCCGCCAGAAAGCCGCGCCACCGGTTTATCCGCATGCGGGCGCAAGCCGAGCTGATCCATCGTTTGCAGGATCAGCTTTTGAATTTCAATGCTCGGCGTCGCCGCCGGAAGTCGCAGCCGTGCGGAAAAGCGCAGCGCCTCCGCCACCTTCAGCTCGCGATGAACGATATCTTCCTGCGGCACGAGACCAAAGGCGCGTGGCGTATCCGTGGCATAGATATCCTCGCCATCGACGAGCACCTTTCCGCGCAGCGGCGCATGAAGCCCCGCGAGCGCATGGAGCAGCGTCGATTTTCCCGCGCCGCTCGGTCCGAGGATGCCCGTGAATCGTGAGGACGATATGGTGAAAGTGAGGTCGTCGAGCCGCAGGTGCTGCAAATCACCCTGGTCGAGATTCATCACGCGAATGGAACTACCGCGCGCTGCGGCAATCCGCACCAAGGACTTGCCATCGTACTGAAAATCGAAGGGGCCAATCTGCAAACGATCTCCCACCGTGAGTTCATGCGAATCAAAGCGGTGACCGTTCACAAAACTTCCCGCGGAGCTTTGCAGATCGGTCACCACACATCCCCCGCCCACGATCCGCAAACTGGCATGCCGGCGCGAAACCCCCGGATGATTGAGCACCACGTCGCATTGCGGATCGCGGCCAATGGCGAGCTCCGTCTTTGGATTCGGCTCGATGTGATCGGTCTCCTTGCCTGCCACCAGAACCGGAATGCCCGCCGCCGTGCCTGAGGGCTTTGGTTGCACCGAACTGGTAGAAGGCGGTTCACCCATGCCAAATTCCAGCACGAGCGAAGCAATCGAAAGTTTGTCTCCCGGTTTCAGCGCCGCTTTCGCAACGAGAGGCGCCCCGTTCCAAAGCGTTCCCCGGCGGCTGCTCAAATCCTCCACCGTGCAGGTCGTTCCATCCCAATCAAATCGGCAATGGTGGCGGGACACTTCAGCGTCATTGAGCACGAAGGCGCAGTCCGGCGCCCGGCCCGCCAGAAAACTGCCCGCCGCTTCAAACCTGAGGAATTTTGCGGCAGCTCCCGAAACGATGGTGATGTAGGCGGGCAAGGTGGAGGGAGGAATTAGTGATCAATGATCAGTAATCAGAATGCCGGCGCGTGGCGACCGCCAAAATAGATTTTGGCCGGACGCGCTGGCGATTCACTGGATCTGGTCCTTTTACGGCAGGACGGCCCAGATTTCTACGACCCGATTTTTTTCCAGGCTCTTGGTGTCGATCAGCTTTTGGCCCCCCATGGCGACCGCATGCATCACGTTGGTAATCCCGCATTTATCCCGCATCGCATCCAAAACGCCATCCGCGCGTCGCTGCGAGATATCGAGATTCTTTTTCTCGTCGCCTTTGGGATCGGCATATCCCAGGACGACGAAGACCGCCGTAGGGTCATCACGCAGGGAAGCGATTTCCGGCTTCTCCAGCTCACCTTTCAATTGCGTGAGCTCCGGCGGAGTCAGCGTGATTTTCCCTGAGCCAAACGGGATCGTCAGCACCAAGCCCATGCTGCGGGCTCGATGGACGCTGACATAGAGCTTGTCGCGGTTCGCCTGCGAGATATTGGGCATCAGGTCGATGCGCTTCAGGACCTCATCCTGCGTGATTTTCGTTTCGGACTTCGCCAAATCGAGATCGATGTGCGCGGGCCGCGTTATCGTCGGCGGTGGCTCCGTAGGCGGGGCGGGAGTGGCCGCAGCGACTACGGGAGTCGGCTTCGCGCTTGGGCCGGAGTTGGATTTGCCGGGAGCCGCCACCGGAGCCGGGCTCTCCGCGCCCCCCTTGTTGGAAGCGTAATGGGAGATCGTGCCAAATGCTTGCATGAGTTTCGGGCCCACAAACCATGCAGCGCCTCCCAGGATCCCGAGAACGACGAGCGCGATGACCGCCTTCTTCGCGCCCGAGGGCAATTCGTGCGTCACGGTCAAAGGCTTCCCGCACTCCGGGCACACCAACGGGGCATTTGGCGCCACGGTGATCGGCTCGCTACGATAGGCGAGAAGACATCCGGTGATATTGTGGCATTTGGCGACACTCATAGATCGACCGCATCCTACGGAGACAGTTCCAGCCCGCGAGAAAATTCGGCGGGAAATAGCAGGCGAAAATCTCGCAGAAAGATCACCGGGAAAAGCCCCGAAATAGGAGATATGGGACCTATAGGACCTATGAGACGGGTGGGTTTCCGCTGTACTTTTCGACAAAGGCCTGCAGGTCGGGCGCCAGTGTAGACTGCCACTCTTCACCAGTGGCATCGAGATGCAGGAGCGAAGAGTGAAGCGCGTGCCGCGGCAAAAGCAGCCGCTCCTCCAACGCCGGCGTCCAGCTCGTTTCAATGAATTCCAGGTAGCAGCCTTCATCGGGACCGTAAATCTTGTCTCCCACCACTGGATGGCCGGAATGAGAAAGATGGACACGAATCTGGTGCATGCGTCCGGTTTCGGGAATTGCGCGGACAACGGCGAAAGCGCCCGCCGCGGCGCCGCCAAACCGCTGCTCAACCCGAAAATGCGTGCGCGAAGCAGCGCCGTCCGGGTGGACCATTTGTTTCAAGTGAATCCGCGATGGCAGGCGCTCGCCTTTTCGGAGAATGGGAGCATCAACCGTCCACGAATCCTGCGCAGGACATCCCCACACGACCGCGAGGTACTCTTTGAAAATACGCCGGTCCGCCATTTGCATGGAGAGGCTTCGGGCAGACTCTCGCGTCTTGGCAACGAGAGTGAGACCGCTGGTTTCACGATCGAGCCGATTGATAATGGAGACCTGTCCGCCGCAGACAATTTCATAGGCGAGCAAATGGCGAAGCTCATCCCAAAGGGTGCGGCGATGGCTGGGTTTGCTCGGATGGACCTGAAGAAAAGGCGGCTTGTCGATGACGATGACCGACGGGCTTTCGGCAACGATGCGGAAAGGCGGAGGAGAATCCGGAGAAGGGATGGAGGGTTGGTCTGGCACAAGCGGCAACCTAGCTTTCTACGGCAACTCTCCACTCTCAAAGCTCGACGCTCAACATCCAACGGCGTGGTTTTCGTGAGAAGCGCCACCGTGTCGTGTGGCGCAAATTTCGGTTTTCAATGCGGGCAAGCGGCTGCAAAGTGCGCAGTTCATGACTTCACAGCAAAAGATCGTGGTCGTTGGTGCCAGCGGCTATTCCGGCGAGGAATTGGTGCGGCTTTTGGCCGGGCACCCGGGAGTGGAATTGGTTGCGCTCACTTCGCGACAGCTCGCCGGGCAGCCGCTGTCCAGCGTGTATCCGCGCTTTGCGCATCGGCGCTATGCAGATCTGCCGTTTATCGAGTCGGAAGTTGCGGCCATCACGGCGACGGGCGCGCAGATTGCGCTGCTCGCGCTCCCGCATGGAGTGGCCCGCAGCTTCACCGCTCCGTTACTTGATGCGAGATTGCGGGTGATTGATTTGAGCGCGGATTTTCGCATCAAGGACGTGGCCGTGTATGAGGAGTATTACGGAGAAAAGCACGACGCTCCCGAGCTGGCGCGCGAAAGTGTCTACGGCATGCCGGAACGCTACCGCGAGCAAATCCGCAAAGCGCGGCTCATCGCCTGTCCGGGTTGTTATCCCACAAGTATCATTCTTCCTCTCGTGCCTTTGCTCCAGGCTGGAGTGATTGAGCCTTCCTCGATCACCGTCACCAGCATGAGCGGCGTAAGTGGCGCGGGCCGGAGTGTGAAGTCCGATTATCTTTTCGCGGAGTGCAACGAGAGCCTTCGCGCCTATAGCGTTCCCAAGCATCGGCATCTCGCCGAAATCGAGCAGGAGCTGAGCGTGGCCGCAAACGATAAAGTGGTCATCAGCTTCACGCCGCATCTGATCCCGATGAATCGCGGAATCCACACCACGATCTATGTGAATCCGAAACCCGGAGTTGCACCGGAGCGCATCGGCGAAGCACTCGAAAAAGCGTATGCACATGAAACTTTCGTGCGGCTGTTGAAAGGCTCAAATCTGCCGGACACCAAAAACGTGACGCATACCAATTTCATCGACATCGCATGGCGGCACGATCCGCGCACCGGGCGCATCCTGCTGCTCAGCGCCGAGGATAATCTGATCAAAGGCGCCTCCGGTCAGGCGGTGCAATGCCTGAATATCCTCTGCGGTTTACCGGAAGAAACCGGACTGCTTTAGGACGCGAAAAACGGCTTCCCTTGCGGGACGGAATGCAGTTCCTATTCCTCCCCCATTTCACTGACTGTTCATCCAATGTCATCCTATACTGAAATCGCCGGCGGCGTGACGGCACCTGAAGGCTTTCTCGCGGGCAGCGTGTATTGCGGCATCAAGGCGACGAATACCGGCAAGCCAGATATCGCGGCGATCTACTCGCCTCAGCCGACAGTGGCAGCCGGAACTTTTACCACCAATAAAGTAAAGGCCGCACCGGTGCGTGTCTCGGCGGCGCATCTGCGCTCGCCCGATGTGCGCGCGATCATTGCTAACTCCGGCAATGCCAACGCCTGCACGGGACCGGGAGGCATCGACAATGCGCGCCGGATGACGAAAGCGGCAGCATCCGCGCTGAAGCTCAAAGAACGACAAGTAATGGTCTGCTCTACAGGCCGGATCGGTGTGCCGCTGCCCATCGAAAAAATGGAGACATCGATCTCCGGAATCGAGAGCGCTCTCACCCGGACTGGGGGCAAGCGAGCCGCGGAAGCAATCATGACGAGCGACACCTTTGCCAAGGAAATCGCCGTGGAATTTCAGATTTATGGGAAGACGGTACGGATCGGCGGAATCGCCAAAGGCGCGGGCATGATCGATCCCAACATGGCAACGATGCTATGCTTCATCACTACGGATGCGGTGATTGAAAAATCGCAACTGCAGCATGCGCTTTCGAGTTCGGTGGAACAATCGTTCAACCGCATCACCGTGGATGGCGACATGAGCACGAATGACACCGTCATCGCGCTGGCCAACGGGCTCGCCAGGCATGAGCCGCTGCGCACCGGAGCGCCGGAATTCGAAGTATTTCAGCGGGCGCTGGACCATGTGACGCGCAACCTCGCGCGCATGATTGTGGAAGATGGCGAAGGGGTTACTAAATTCGTGGAAGTGCACGTGAATGGCGGTTCCACTTTCTCCGACGCGCGCCGGGCCGCGGAAGCGATCGCCAAATCTTCGCTGGTGAAATGCGCGTGGTTTGGCGGCGATCCAAATTGGGGCCGGATCATGGACGCCATCGGCTACTCCGGCGCGCGCATTCGCGAGGAAACGGTGGATATTTTTTACGACGGCGTCATCGCGGTGAAGGGCGGTCTCGCCAGCGCCACTCCGTTTTCCAAGCTCCAGGAAATCGCCGCCAAAAAGAAATTCACCGTCACGATCGACCTGCATCTCGGCGCGGCGGAATACACCGTTTACACGACAGATCTCTCGACGGACTACGTCAAACTGAACATGGGGGAATAAAACTTCCATCCCGGCGGTCCTAGTTTTCAGCTTTAAGAAATAGATATGGCCCATTCACCCACCACTCGCGCCGAGGCGCTCATCGAAGCTTTGCCTTATATTCAAAAGTTTCGCGGCCAGCTTTTCGTTATCAAGTACGGCGGCAGCGCCATGGAGGATGACCAGGTCGTGGAAAGATTTTTGCGTGACGTCGTCTTTTTGGAAGCCGTGGGAATTAATCCCATCCTCATCCACGGCGGCGGAAAAGCGATCACGCAACGGATGCGCGAGGCGGGACTGAAACCACGCTTTGTGAACGGCCTACGCGTCACGGAAGAACAATCCATTCGCATCGTCGAGGACGTGCTGGATAACCTGATCAATCCGGGAATCGTCCGGCAATTGAACGAGTTTGGCGGCAAAGCCGTGGGGATCGCCGGAAAGCATGTGATGGTCGCAAAGAAACTGCCGCCGCAAGCCGAAGGCAAAGCGACCTTCGTGGATCTCGGCTTTGTCGGCGAAGTGGTAAGCGTGAAGGCGGAAGCGATTCAACAAGCGATGGTCGGGGACGCAGTACCGGTAATTTCACCACTGGCCGCGGATGAAAGCGGCGTGACGCTCAATATCAATGCCGACACCGCGGCGGGAACCATCGCCGGAGCGCTGAAAGCGGCCAAAGTGATTTACTTGAGCGATGTCCCGGGAATCATGCGCGACCCAATGGATAAGAACTCGCTGATTCCCTCGGTAAATCGGGAGAAAATCGAGCATCTGATCGAGGAAGAGATCATCGCCGGCGGTATGATTCCCAAGGTGGAATCGGCTATAGATGCCCTGGAGCAAGGCGTGCAGAAAGTGCACTTCATCGACGGGCGCACCCCGCATGCGCTGCTCCTGGAAATCTTTACCAACGCGGGAATCGGGACGGAGATCGTGCCTTAAAAATCATCCTCATCCTCTTCCTCTTCATCATCCTCAATGGCGTGTTGTTTTGAGGATGATTATGAGGAAGAGGACGAGGATGAGTAGAACGCCGCGATCTGCTCCACAACGTAAGCCTGCTGATCCTCAGTAAGCTCCGGAAAAATCGGCAGCGCCAGCGTTTCCTTCGCCGCCCGCTCGGACTCAGGAAAATCGCCTTCTTTATATCCTAGGTAGCGGAAGCATTCCTGCAGATGAAGTGGGAGCGGATAGTAAATTTCCGAACCAATCCCCTGCTTTTGCAGATGCTCGCGCAAGGCATCGCGGCGCGGCGCACGGATGACGAATTGATTGTAGATATGATGGTTAGCCAGCCCGCTTTGCGCAAATGGCTCGAAAGGCAGCCCCAGCGTGCGGTCGAGCCCTCGCTGCGCAAATTGCTTTCGATAAAATGCCGCGCGCTCGCGCCGCCCGGCGCTCCAAGTGTCGAGGTACGGAAGTTTCACATTCAGCACGGCCGCCTGAATGGCATCCAACCGGAAATTGCCGCCGATCCACTTGTGAAAGTAACGCGGTTCCATCCCGTGATTGCGCATCGCGCGGAGTTTGGCCGCGAGCGCCGCATCCTGGCACACCACCATCCCGGCATCACCGAAAGCACCGAGATTTTTCGTGGGATAAAACGAGAACCAGCCCGCCTCTCCGATCGCCCCTGCTCCACTACGCGGATGCTGAGCCCCCAGCGCTTGCGCCGCATCTTCGAGCACCGGAATGCCACGAGGACGAGCGAGGGTGAGAATGCCATCCATATCGGCGCAGCAACCAAAAAGATGAACGGGAATGATCGCCTTGACGTTGTTATATTTGGCGAGAACCGCTTCGAGCGCCGGGCATGATAAATTGTAGGTAACCGGATCGATATCAACGAACACCGGCGTTGCCCCCAAACGCGCAATACAACCCGCAGTCGCAAAGAAAGTGTAGGGCGTCGTGATCACAACGTCGCCTGGACCAACCCCCAAGGCCATCAAAAGCAAAAGCTGCGCATCGGTTCCCGAAGAAGCCCCCACGGCATATGTCGCACCGCAGTATTCCGTGACAGCGCGTTCGAAACGCTCGACCTCAGGCCCAAGGATGAGGTACTGCGAGTCCGCTACTTTTTCGATCACGGAAAGGAATTGGGATTTCAGCGGCGCGTATTGCAGGCGGAGATCGAGAAGCGGAACTTGCATTGAGCAGAGTGTGGCTTGGTCGCGTCGGAAGCGTCGAGCCTGAGTTCACGGGAAACGCGCCACTGGACATCGCCCGCTCCCTCTTTAGTCTGGCTCTCATGACCTCCGAGCTCATCAGCGATCCGGCAGCACTCCGGCCCGATACCCCCTGGCGAACAACGCGTTGGGCCTGGACGAGCGAGGAGGATCTGGCGGATCACGCTTCGCGGCCGCGGCTCTGCGTCGCCGCACTTTTGCCATTTAAAGATCGCCAGCCAGATTGGGAGGGATTTTCCAAGTGCATTCGATGGATGCGGGAAGCAGCCGCGCATTTCGGCGTGGAAATCGTTTTCGTGTTGAATGCGGACACAGGGTACATTTTCGACCTCGATGAGGTTCTCTATAGTGAGGTGTTGCGGCGATTTCGCGCAGATTTTCCGGAGCAACGTTTCATCGCGGGGGTGACCGCGCGCGGCGCGGAACAGGACCAGGGTTTTCGCGCGGAACGCTACCGCCCGCTGCTCGATATCGTACAGACGCACGACAACTGCGAAGTGATGCTCATGACGTCACGGCACCTCGCCGCACTAGGACCCGAAGCGCGGCGCGACGCTTATTATGCGCTGGCGGAGTATCTCACGCATCCGGCGCTCGTACACGCGCTCGAGCCGGCCTTCGTGCCCTGGGCGACGCCGTTCGAGCCTTGGCTGCTGCATCAGCTTGCACAGCATCCGCGATTCATCGGCGGAAAGGTGAGCACGCTCACGGAGCCTCACTTTCTCTACTGGGCGGCAATGTCCCGCGATCTGGGTTTGGACTTCATTCCCCACAGCGGAGATGATTTTGGATTGGCGACGGCCGTCAAAATGGGATTGCCGCTGCTGGTCGGCGCGGGCGCAAGCGCCGCGCCGCTCTTGTGCGCGGCCATTCACATGTGGCAGTCGGAATCCCGCAGCGCTCAAGTAACGCGCTTCGACACCCGCGTGTACAAGCTTTTCGAGGCCATCCAATCGTTTGAAGACCTCGTCTTCCGGCTCGACGCCAAAGGCAGCGCCAGCGCGTATAAGCACAGCACTGCCCACGTGCTGCATCTGCTCGGATTGCTAACTTCACCCGAAGCCCATCCCGCCTGCCGCGATCTGCGAGGCTCCGATGAACCTGCGCGGATGCGTGAAGCCATGGAACGTCCTCTCCGCATGGCGCGGGAGCTGGGTATTCCCGGGTTTGCGCTGCGGTAGCGCCATCCAAAATGGAATCCCGATACTAGACAAAAGCATTTGAGAATTCGTCCACGAAATACACTAAATAACACGAAAGGCTTCGCAGCACATCTGCGCCGCTGTAGCCCGGGTCTGTGACCCGGGTGGCGTGAAACGTCGCTGCGGCAAAGCTATTTAAAACAACAACCCTTCCTCCATGACCATCAGCGATCTCTCGAAAATCGAAGGCCGGCGCTATCCTGCACGCCGCCGCACCCAGAATCTCGCGGGCGGCATGGCCCCCATCCAGGCGAAGAATTTCTCCATGGGAAACGTTACTCTTGATCCCAATGGCGGACAAGTGCCATGGCACAATCAAGAACAAGAGGAAGTCTATTTTGTGGTCGAAGGCACCGGCGAGATGTGCTTAGGTGAAGAACGCCAGATCGTTAGCACCGGCCAAATGGTATATATCCCGTCCGGCGTTTTTCATCAGCTCACCAATATCGGTGATACCCCGTTGCGGATGATTTATTGTTATGGCCCGGCAGGTGACGTCGCGCATTGGCGGCAGGAATTGGACGGCACCCTCCCGCGCGCCGGCGTAGATGTACCGGCATTGCCGGAAGGCGCGCGTCCGCAGCACGTCTGATCACTCGATATATTCGCTTATTCTCGTAAAAGGAATTTTCGCGAACTCTTTCTCGCCGTGCCCAAAAGTCGATTTCAACCACCCAGCGTCTGCCCCGTCTGCGGAGAGGATGTGCCACCGCGCGCGCTGGCCTGTCCGGAATGCGGAGCTGACGAAGAATCGGGGTGGAAGGAAGGCGCCGTGGAAAGCAGCGGGCTGGGTCTTGCAGAGGAGGGCTTCGATTATGATGCTTTCGTCGAAAATGAGTTTGGGATCAGGAAAAAGCGGCCGCCAGGAAAGCAAACTTTCTGGTGGGTGGTGGCTGTCCTCGTTCTGCTGGGATTGATTGCCGTCCGCTTTTTCTTTTGAGCCCGGCGGCCCACATTGCGCTGCATTCCCGCGTCTTTTCAGTACATTGCCCTGCCGAGATTCGCTTGCCCGGCGCGGGGCGCTCCGCTTTCTTGGTATTTATTGAACTACGACCATGAGTGATCCGTTTCAGACCTTACAGAATTTCGACCTCGGCAATGGGCAAAAGGGCCAGCTTTACTCCCTGCCCGCTTTGGAGAAAGCAGGGCTCGCGATCTCCCGGCTTCCGGTGAGCATCCGCATCGTGCTGGAATCGGTGCTGCGCAATCTGGACGGGAAAAAGGTCACGGAAAAAGACGTGCGCACACTGGCCGGATGGAAAGCCAAGTCCCCCGCGCAAGTGGAGATTCCTTTCGTGGTCGCACGCATCGTGTTGCAGGATTTCACGGGAGTGCCGCTTTTGGTCGATCTGGCGGCGATGCGCTCCGCCGTGCATCGCATGGGCCGAGACGCGAAATTGATCGAGCCACTGGTCCCGGTGGATCTGGTTGTGGATCACTCCGTGCAGGTGGATTTCTTCGGATCGGCCGATGCGCTGACAAAAAATCTGGAGCTGGAATTTAAGCGCAACCGTGAGCGTTACCAGTTGCTGAAGTGGGGCCAGCAAGCATTTAAAACGTTTGGCGTTGTGCCGCCGGGGATCGGTATCGTTCATCAAGTAAACCTTGAGTACCTAGCCAAAGGCGTGCTGGAAAAAGGCGGTGTCTATTATCCGGATACACTCGTCGGAACGGATTCGCATACGACGATGATAAATGGATTGGGCGTCGTCGGCTGGGGCGTAGGCGGGATTGAGGCGGAGGCCGGGATGCTGGGGCAGCCTGTTTATTTTCTCACCCCCGAAGTCGTAGGCGTGCATCTCACCGGGTCGCTGAGCGAAGGCGTCACCGCGACAGACGTGGTGCTGCATATCACTCAAATGCTGCGCAAAGCGAAAGTCGTTGGCAAATTCGTGGAGTTTTACGGTCCCGGCGCGCGACTCTTGCCAGTGACCGACCGCGCCACGATCGGCAACATGGCGCCGGAATACGGCGCGACCATGGGCTTCTTCCCCATCGACGAGCAAACCGTTAGCTATCTGCGCGACACGGGCCGCACTGCGGAACACTGCAAGACGTACGAGAACTACTATCGCGCTCAAGGCCTGTGGGGCATTCCGGAAAAAGGCCAGATCGACTATAGCGTGGATCTGGAACTCGACCTCGCGACCGTGGTCCCGGCAGTGTCTGGACCGCGTCGGCCGCAGGACCGGATCGAACTCACCCAACTGAAGGACAGCTTCCGCACCCTTTTCCGCAAGCCCGTGGCGGACGGCGGCTACGGCAAGACCGACGACGATCTTCCCAAACGTTATAAAGTGCACATCAATGGCGACAGCGCGCACCACCAGGCAGCGCCGCCGATTTCCGATAGCGGCGAAGGTGGAAAACCGTTGGAAAGGCATCGCCTGGAGATGATCGCCAACCGGCCCACGCCGACGCCGGATTCGGCATTCGACGACATGGACACGCCTTATCACGAAGCCGATGTGAAGATCGGCCACGGCAGCGTGCTCATCGCCGCGATCACCAGTTGCACGAATACAAGTAACCCGAGCGTCATGCTGGCCGCCGGCCTGCTCGCCAAGAAAGCCGTCGAGCGCGGAATGCGCGTCGATCCCGCCGTAAAGACCTCGCTCGGGCCGGGTTCGCGCGTGGTGGCGGATTACCTGGAAAAGACCAATCTGCAGAAGTATCTCGACCAGCTCGGTTTCAATATCGTGGGCTTCGGCTGCACCACGTGCATCGGCAATTCCGGCCCGCTGCATCCCAAGATCGAGGAAGTGATTACGGAACACGATCTGGTGGCCGCAAGCGTACTCTCAGGCAACCGCAATTTTGAGGCCCGCGTCCATCAATCGATCAAGGCCAATTTCCTGATGTCTCCTCCCTTGGTGGTCGCGTTCGCCCTCGCGGGCCGCGTGGATATCGACATGGCGCATGAACCCCTCGGCAAGGGTCGTGACGGGAAGGATGTTTTCCTGAAAGACATCTGGCCCAGCCTCGAAGAAGTGAAAAAGGAAATGCTCACGGCCCTTTCGCCGGAGACCTTCCGCAAACTTTACTCCGATTTCGCCAGCCAGAATCCGATGTGGAATGAAATCCCCTCTTCCACGGGCGATATCTATCAATGGGACACCGGCAGCACCTATATCCAGGAGCCCCCGTTCTTCGAGCACTTCTCCATGCAATCCGGCACGATCTCGGAAATCAAAGGCGCACGTGCGCTTGGTATCTTCGGCGATTCGGTGACGACCGACCACATCTCGCCCGCCGGCGCCATCAAGAAAACATCTCCTGCCGGGCGTTACTTGATCGAGCACGAGGTCGCTCCGGATGATTTCAATTCCTACGGGTCACGGCGCGGCAATGATCGCGTGATGACTCGCGGCACCTTTGCCAATGTACGCATCAAGAACCTCATGGTGCCTGGCGTGGAAGGCGGGGTGACCAAACATCAGCCGGATGGCGAGGTCATGGCTATCTATGACGCCGCGGTGAAATATCACAGCGCCCATATCCCACTGGTGATCTTCGCGGGACAGGAATACGGCTCCGGATCTTCGCGCGACTGGGCGGCCAAAGGAACGCGACTGCTCGGCGTGCGTGCCGTCGTCGCGGAAAGCTACGAGCGCATCCATCGCTCAAATCTCGTCGGCATGGGCGTGCTACCCCTGCAATTCCCCGAAGGCGTGACCGCCAAAACGCTCAACCTCGACGGCAGCGAAACTTTCGACTTCCTCGGAGTGAGCGATGATATGCAGCCCATGAGCACGGTTACTTTAGTGATTCACCGGGCCGGTGGAAAATCCGACAAGGTCGAACTGAAAAACCGGATCGATACCGCCATCGAGGTGGATTACTATCGCCAAGGTGGCATTCTGCCTTACGTGCTGCAGCAATTGCTCGGGAAGAAGTAATCGCGAATGAAGTGACGTGATGTGAATCAAGCATCACGTCACGCGGCAGGCCTGAAACTATCCCGGGCAGGGCATCGCATCCCCCACGCCGAGCGCGATCGCCGGCGTTCCCGAAAGGTCCTGCTTACAAAGCCAGATGGCCTGCCGGCAAAAAAGAAAGCGTGCGTGGCCGAAAGTCTCCCAACCTGCCGCCACGGCCATGGCGTGCATCTCCTTCCAGGAAAACGCGCGCTGCGCGGAAAGGCGCCCGTCGTGTTTCGTCATCGCATCGCGATAAAGTAACGCTGTGACTAGCCAAACGCTCAGTGAAGTCGGGCGGCTGCGCTCCAGGTCTGCGACGAGCACAAAGCGATGCGACAAATCCTGGCAATGGCGCAGCAGGCGGATAGCGTCGTCTTCCGAAAAATGATGCAGCGCCAGCGAACAGCACACCAGATCATAGGTGTGTCCCGGATCAAAGGTCAGCGCATTTCCACGAATCCACTTGATGTTCTTGCATTCGGAATTTCGTTTGCCCGCAATTTCCAGCGTTGCTTGATTCGCATCCACCGCGTCGACCTCCACGGAGATTTCGCGACGCGCGCACCAGTCGGCAATTAAGCGCGGGATATCCCCCGCGCCGGTCGCCAGATCCAAAACGCGGTACGATCCGGAACGCCCAAACCAACTGTTCAGGAATGTCGTAATCAGGCGATGGCTGCCAAAGTTCCGATTGAGAGAAACAAGATTCTCCAGATCCCGCTCCAGCTCGAGGCTAACGGGCTGCGGAACGTCCATCTGCTCTGGATGTTTCTCGTCGAAAACGCGCTTCATGGCACAATGGAACGCCGCAAGTTCGTCCCAAACCGCGCGAATGAAAACAAAATTGCGCTACGCCGCCAGCGCGAGAAGAGCGAGCATTCGGCCCGTTTTGCCCATCTCCAGGCGGTAGGAATAGTAGCGATCCAGGTGGCAGGCGGTGCAAGTGCCGCAGTCGTGCACGTGGCGCACACCCGCTTCATGGCATTGCGCCAAAATCTGCGCGGCAAAATCGATCTCGTAGTGCGGTGGACGGATGCAGGGCCCCAATTGCGCCACCATTTGAGCCGGGTCACAGCCAAATGCATCCGTCATCGTGCGAATTGCCACACTGGCAATCCCCAGCTCGGAGCCTTTGCGCCCGGAGTGCAGCAACGCAATCACCTTCCGCTCCGGATCGACCAGATACACAGCGCCGCAATCCGCCACATAAATCCCGAGGCAAACATCCGGGCTATTTGTGATGAGCCCGTCCACGCCTTCCACACAATGTTGTGTTTGCCCATCGACAATCGCCACTTCGCGGCCATGCACCTGGCGCGCGGTCACAAAGCGGCGTCGATCCAACCCCAAATCCTCACGAGCAGCGGCATGGGCTTCGTCCAGCCTCTGCAGCGCCAATTCGCGATCCACCTTTACATCCAATCCCGGAACGCGCTGGGTGAAACCATGCAGGCAGCCTAGCCCATCGAGCGCGGGAAACGTCTCAATGGGACTTTGCATCGCGATGAGATTCCTCATCGGCCGGCGGCAACTTCGGCAGACCCGTTTCCGCGATCCGCGCAAAGATCCCTTTCTGCACTTTGTAGAGCGGATCTTTAAAATACTCCGCGTAAACGGTGTCCGTCGCCGTCGCGAGCTGGAATTGAGCGAGAGCGATGTTGTAGTTGGCCCGAGCCTGAATCTCTGTGGTACGAGCGCTGGTGAGCTGCACCTGTGCATTCAACACATCGAGCTGCGTGCCGGCGCCAGCATTCAGGCGCTCTTGAGCGAGCCGCACGGCCTCATCGGCCTCTTTTACCGTTTCCTGCTGGCTTGAGATGGTCTCGTGCGCCTCCTTCAGATTGGCAAAGGACGTCTGCACTTCCAAATCCACTTCGTGCACCGAGTCATCGTAGGTCACTTTCGATTGCTCCAGCTTCGAACGCGCTTGTTTCACCCGGCCATAAGTGGAAAAGCCATCGAAGATCGCCCAACTACCGGTCACCCCGAAAAACCAGCCACTCACCGTATCACTGATGCTTTCCGAGGAAGAGCGATTGCGCAGCTCGAGACCGGCGTGGGCATTGATCTGCGGCTTATAGCCCGCCATCTCGACCTGGATATTTTCCGCATCGATGAGCATGGCCAGCCGCTGCACTTTAAGAAATGGCCGCCGTGCATGCGCAACATCCAGTGCTTCGGGGAGGGAGAGCCGCTGGGGCGGCACGCCAAAATCACCCACGCACTCAAAAGACGGCTTGCCGCCAGGCCCGGGATCGAGCCCCAAGGTTTTGGAGAGCTGCACTTGCGCGACCGCATAGTTATTCAGGGCGCTGATCAGCGACGGACGCTGATTGGCCAATTGCACGCTTGCCTGCAGCACGTTGAAGCGCGGCACGGTACCGGCATCAAAGCGGTTTTGCTGATCCTTGAGTTGCTGCTCGAGCAGGTTGATGGATTCCTGCTGCACCTTGATGAGCGCACGATCCAGGAGCACGTCGTAAAATTGCGTGCGCACCGTGGAGACGATCGTGTCGATGGTATCGCGCAGTTGGTAGTACGCGCTGTCCTGCGTGAATTTGGCAATCTTCAGCGCTGCCGCGATCTGGCCGCCGGCATAGATTACCTGCCGCGCTTCCAGCGTGATATTCCACGATTTATTCTGCAGGACGGAATCATTGTTACTTGATTGATTTCCGAGCTGCTGCAGGAGCTGATTGATATCCACCGCCTGGCTCGACCCGTCTGAGGTGGTCACGGTCTGTCCGTTACTTGATGTCACGGTCTGACCCGAGGGGGTCGTCGTCACAGCGCGGGCGCGCATGACCGACGGAGCTGACAGCGAACGAGCGGCGACTGCGCCCCCCGTCGTGGTGCCACCGGTGCCAGTTGCGACCCCGCCGCCGGCCGAAGGAGCCGTGCCGCTTCCGAGCGTTCCCACCGGAATGCTGGGCTGTCCCGCCGCGCTCGAAGCCACGGAAGAAACGGTGGTCGTCGAGCCGACGGTAGTGGGTGCTGCCAGGGAAGTTCCGGAAAGCGGGCTGCTTTCCACTCCGCCCCCGCCTTCTCCACCACCGCGGAGCAGCCGCTGATCCTGCTCTTCAAAAGAGCCGGAAAGGGTAATCTGCGGGAGCGCCAGCGCACGCACCTGGATGATTTCTCCTCGCGTAAATTCGATTTGCTGGAGCGCGTTAAGGATCGCCGGATTCTGGCGCAAGGCCAATTGCACTGCCTGGTCGAGCGTAAGCTCGCCCTTGAGCTGGCGCACGGGCGTGTACCTGGCCGTGCTAGCCACTTGCGTGGTAACAACGGCAGCCGGTTTGGATGGTGTCTTGGATTTAACTTGCCTCTTTTCACCCGCCTCAGTCGGGAGGACCGCCCCAAGCAGCACAAGCGTCCCTCCGAGGGTCTTCAAGCATTGGTTCATTCGTGTTTTTGCTGACAGAAAGCAAAAATCTTCTCGTAGATTTGCAGCCATGCGACCTGCTCTGCAGGGTCGAGCTGCCCCATCATGTCGAGAAGGGTGGATACCATGTCTTCGCGCACCTTGCCGACTAAAGCGGAGCCGGAAGTGGTAATTTGCACCAGTATCTTTCGGCGGTCATCCTTGGCATGGACGCGGCGAACATGCCCCAATTTTTCAAGCCGATCCACCAGCCCGGTGGCGGCCGCAGTGGTGTGCCCCATCTTATTGGCGATGTCCGTCATAGTGAGATGCTTCTCCTGGGAGAGAAACCCGAGGAGACAGTACTGGGGGAAAGAAACATTGCCCCGGCCCAGCTCCTTCGACAGCGTAAGGATGAAGCAGCGCTGGAGGCTGGTGAAAATATCAGCCAGCCGCTCTGCTTCGGCGCGCATGGTGGGCGGGGATTGGACAATGGACATTGGAAGCTTAAGGCCGTGAAACGTAAACCTCGCAAACGATCCGTCAACGTTGATTTTCCGCCAACGCGGCACACCGACAGCGCGCCACTGAAAAGTATCCGACGTCATTTTTTCTTAGGCTGGAAAAACGCAGCAAGCATTTAAGAATTGCCTGCTTCCCAATTGCGAGAGTTGTCACTACGTTCCTCCACATGGCTACGGAATTAGACGTATTGCGCAACGTGTCGATCCTCCGGGAACTCACCGACGAGGAACTCAACGCCTTTGGCGCTTTGCTGGAAGTTCGTGAATTGCCTGCCCGAACCCAGGTGATTGAAGAAGGCGCCATCGTGACCCATTTTTATATCGTCTGCGACGGCATCGTTCACATTCGCCGTCTCGCGCAAAAGCGGGAAATGTTGCTCGGGCGCCTGGGACCTGGAGGATTTTTCGGTGAGATCAATCTCTTCGATCCGGGTGTCGCCACGGCCAGCATCTATGCGATGAAACCGACGCAGCTTGCCGTGATTGGCTACGACAAATTCCGCGGATTCATGGCCGAGACCCCTTCCGCAGGATACAAAATCGTTGCCGGAATGATGACGGAAATGTCGCGCAGGCTTCGCCAGACGAGCGCGCGCCTCGTGCATTCCGTGTACTGGTCCTCTGCGGAGGCCGCGCCAACGAGTTAGATTATTCCCATCAGAAACTTCCCGGTGGCAAGCCCAGTGGATTTCCCGCGCGAGGCGAAGGCGTAGCCGCGGGCGGCGGTGTCGCCGTAGGAACCGGCAGAACCGAACCGTGCTGCGGTTGCAAGTAAACACGATCTCCTTTCTGCGGTGCGCCGCTGCGAATGTCCGCAATAATGAAAGGATGCCTCCGGACATCACTGGCCTGCAAATCTCCCGTTGGATTACTGCCATTGAAGCTCTTGAGCATGCCGCCGCTCGGCGGGCTGGGCAGCATCCCATTGTCGACGAGCACGAAATGGCTCACGTCATTCACCAGCGAGATCGTCCCCACAAATTGCGGCTGTGGCTGCGGCGTCGGTGACGCGGACTTCATCGGTCTTTTTCGAGCGCGAAGAGAAGAGCAACTGGCGAATACCAGCAATGAGGCGCAAAAGATCAGCGCATAGGGTGAAAGGCGGCGGAACATGGAGGAAACTGGTAATAGGACGGCGGGCAGGCTGACGAGATTCAAAGAACCGCCTCACCCGCTTTTTCTCTCCTTCAAAAACCTTTGACGGCTGGCTGAACGCCGCCATAGTCTCGCCTGACCCATTGGTGAGGTGGCTGAGTGGTCGAAAGCGGCGCTTTGCTAAAGCGTTGTACCCCTTAAAAGGTACCCAGGGTTCGAATCCCTGCCTCACCGCCACTTTCAAAGCGCAGGATTTGCAAATGGAACGGTACAGTGGAGTGAGAAAATCCTCTCGGGCGTCGCTCGCTGCGGTAATGCCTAATTGGACGGCTGAGATGTGGCTGGCGCCGGTAGGGGGCGCGCTGAGCACACAACGAAAGCCGCTGTTAACGTCCCGAGAATCGGGCAGCCCATGGCCGCGGCGCGACGAAAGTAACCTTGATCGTTCGTTGAAAGACCAGTCACTTCCACGGTAGGTCCGGCCGGAATGACTTCCTTCAAACCAATCCGCGACCCACTGGTACACGTTGCCCGCCAAATCATAGATACCAAATCGATTCGAGGTAAACATTCCCACCGGTAAAGTGTAAGCATGGCCATCGTTATAGCCGGA
>OUNM010457427.1_pt1 | contig 22045 bp, 15 predicted proteins | sample 1769961 | NCBI WGS metagenome assembly OUNM01 (sample SAMEA3914820, study PRJEB12502) | metagenome | biome: forest; material: soil | place: USA | collected 2012-03-12 | depth 0.3 m
AACGTGATTAACCATCGCCTCGGCTTTGTCGGCCAGTGCGGGGCATACGACTTTGAGAGTGATGGACAATCCGCTCGCGAGATTTTGCCCGCGCAAATTGAGCGCCGCGGCGATCATTTGGACGCAGATGGTGATCAAAAGGCTCACCACAAGCATGATGAGCGAAAATGCGATGAGTGTGTCTAGGCTGTCGAGCATAGGTACGATCCTCTTCTTACTGAATAGTGAGTGCGGCGGGCGCTTTCCCGGTGAGATAGATTCGCAGGGCGTCGATGAAGTCCGGCGTGTGCGGAACGTGATCGTCGAGGAGATGCCCCGGACAATCGGTGCCACCCGGCTTCACCTGGCGATGGCCGCGCACGTGGGTGTTGGCATCGAAATTAGAAATCTGCCCGCCGAGCCAGCTGCAGAGGAGATTGAGCGCGGTGGTCTGATCAGCGGTGGGATTTGCCGCCGGCTGCGTGTAATCGCCTTCCAATTCGATGCCCCACCAATGCTGGTTGAATTGTCCGACGCCGGCATGGGCGCCGCGTACCACCTGGCTATTGGCCGCGGCAGCGAGTGTGCCGTCTCGGCCCTCCATGATCACGCCTCCACGGCTAATCGTGAAATGCTGGCCGACATCTGACCATCCACGGCTAAACATGTGGTCTTTCTGAATCCGCCGCGAAATCTCAAAGGAATCACTCACTTCCTGCGGCGGGTTTGCCGCCGGGGTACGGTTTGCGCCTTCGGTGTTGTGAATCACAATGCCCTGTGCCGCTCCTTGGGGAAAGTTGTCCACTTTGGGCGCGAGTGCGCCCCAGGATTTCCGGCCGTAAACGGTGAAACTTCCAGGAGTGGCAGCGCTGGCAGGCACGTGTGCGGCAGGTGCGGCCGGCGGTTGTACCTGGAACGAAGCCGCCCCGCCCACGAATTGATCGAAGGCGGCCTTGGTATTGGCAATGATATCCGCCAGAGGCTTCGCTTTATTGTCTGTGGACGATCCCGGGAAACACACCGTCACCAAATCCAGATTTTTGTCCGCGAAATTTCCCCCGATGGCCGCCTCGTGTTCAGAGACTTCATGGGAGAGCCCGCCGACAGCGTACGCCGCGTGGAGCGAAATCTCGCCGATCTTGTCATCAGGGCCTTGGTCATAGACCTGGCATGCGACGACACGGCCCTTATAACAAATATAAACATAGTCACCCATTTTCAGACCGAGCGGATTTCGGAAGAGGCGAATCGAGCGCACGATGCCCGGAAACTGGCGCGAATCGCAGGAAGCGCCGTTCGAAAAAGTGAGCTTCGTACGAGGATCGTAATCCGGATCGATGGCTTTGCTTCCTCCGGGACCATCGGTATCGATGTCCGCGTCCGTCATCATCACGAATGCTTCGACTTTCTGCGTCTGCGTATTGCGAAAGGCGAGCACGCGGTCGTTGTTCATGCCGATGAGCGGCATGTGCACGACCTCGCCGCTATTCCAGGGGATGCCCGCGAGTTCACCGCCGGGATTGAAGATAGGCATCACGTGCGCCGGCAAGGTATTCGGCGGAAGGTCGAACGATTCCGCGTGGGAGCTTGGCAATTCCGGCGAGGGACCGCGAAAGGCAATCGCGTAGATCGTTTCTCCACTCACGCGGATCACTCCATCGGCCGCAATGACCCCGCCAAATTCGACGAACGACTCCCGGACCGCAGCGCGGCCGGAGTCATCTTGCGCGGCAGGGAACAGGCGCAGGCTAAGGAATTCCGACGGCCCCGGCGCAGGATTATCGAGAGCATTCTCGAAGTCGAAGGAGTTGAGGCCGGTGGTCGTATCGCAAGTCATCGCCTTGAGACGATAAAGAAGATCCTCCTGATCGCGGAGTTTTGCCTGGACATCGGCCACGGCACCGGTGCCATCGAGATGCAGTGTAAACATGAGTCAGAATTTGGATGGGTCTTGAATGAAAAGGCCGGGTGAAATCAGTGCGATGCGGAGCCCGAGACCAATGTCGTGAGTTGTTCCACCGTCGTGGCGTCGGAGATTTTGTTTTGCAGACGCTCTCTTGCGCCTTTCGGGTCAGTCGTCTCGCCGAGCGCCGCGGAGGCCTGCGCGTCCGTCATGTTGACTAGCTTTTGTGTCGCGGCTTCCTTTGCCGCCTGAAGAGCCGCGGCCGTGTCAGCGGGCGGCTGGCCGTTTCCTGTTTTGTTTGTGGATGAACCCTGAGAGCTGGTTTTTCCGCTTCCGCTGTTGGAGCCATTTTTCGAAGAGCCACTCTTGCCCGAGCCGCCCTTGCCCGAGCCTGTGTTGGCAGATGCTTTGGAAGAGGTCGTCGTCTTCAGGGGAGATGTGCCGGCATTTTCGCCCTGCGCCTCTTTGAGGTCATCGAGATTGGGGATCTTCGAGGCCAGCACATCATCGAGGACCTTCAGCGTCTTGCTTACTCGATAGTAAAGGGTCTGGCCGTCAGGCGTCAGGCGATCGCTGTAAGGAATGTGATTTTGCTGGTTCTGGTTGTCCGGCAAAACGACCCTCCACTTGCCGTCCGCCTGGGTGAAGCTCATGCCGGTTTGGTGAAAATAAAAATTCGCTTCGGCGGCTTGAATGGCCGTAAACGCTTGCTCATAGGCAGCCGCATTTCCCTTGGCATCGATTATGTGACCGAGGCTGAGGATGTAGGCCGCACCCATGCCCAGCCCGCTCGCGCTGGCTGCGCCCCATCCGGCGGTATTGGCCGCGCCCGCGAGAGAACTGAGTGTCACTGCGGCCGTGGATGAGCCGTATCGGGTGACACTGGCGGAATCAAATTTCCGCGCGAGCTTCGTTTTGATGGCATCTGCATAGTTGAGCACATCGAGATCGGTGATTTGATATTCGATGCCGGCGTCGCTCACCGGTGGATTGGCCGGAAGTTTTGTCCGCGCACGAGCGCGCGCAGTTTGTTCGAGGGTCGGATAACTGGCGCACGAAGCGAGCAATGCGGAGAGCGGCAGGACAAAAGAGAGCAATCGGGTGGTGTTCATAGAGTGCGGACTAATTGGGGCAGGCGTGGCGCTGCTTGTGTTTAGATTAGATGCCGCGATTCCCGCAGCGACAATCAGGGGGTATCCCCTAATCTTCGGAGAGAAGCCCCCGACACCGAACGACCCCGCTATGTGGGGTTGTCAAAGTGGCCTCGTTGCGCGCTCTGTACCCCGGACAAGGTTTAAGAGGATTGGCTGAAAAACAACCACCGGTGAGGAAGCTAAGCGGCATTCCGAAGTGCACCTTCGGAACGAAGGGACGAACTTATTTAAATCCGCAGATGAGCGGCGTGACTACATACCAGTCATCTGTGGGCTGTCCCACCTTGATTCCGCTTTTAAGGTCGCACGTGCCCTGTCCGTTTGGCCAGTAGGCGAAGGCTTCGCTTTGTCATACGGGTTGATGCAAGTCCATCGAGTTTCAATACGGCGATAGCGGTCTCTTTTGCCTGTTTCCCCTCGATTCGCGTTGGATTGTTAACTCCAAAATCCCCCAGAACATGACTGCGATTCCGACAGCCTCCGTGCGACCGACTTCAGATCTCGTGAACACATGGCCCGGTAGATATCTGATCTTTCTTCTGATCGCCCTTTTTGCCTCGCTGAGGCAGGACGCCGCCGCATTCACCAATTTCATCACGCGAAACGTGGACAAACTTTACGACGGCAGTGCGGAGTTTCGTTTTGTCTCCTGGAACGCGGGGCCGTTCATTACGGCATCCTATGCCTGGGATCCGTTTGAGCAGGAGGACTTTTTCCGGTCGGTGCAACAACTCGGAGGGACCGTGGTCCGGCTGATGCCGCCCTTTCACGTGTGCAGCTTTGTTCCGAGCGACGACGCGTTGATTACCGGCTATGCCAATGGCAGCGTGCAATATAACGAAACGGCGTGGCGAAACTTTGACAAGGCCATGCAGCTCGCCGCCCAGTATGGCATTCGCGTCATTGTCCCCACTCACTTCAACAACAACGACGCGGGTGATCCGGATACCTGGGCGGGATACGTGGGGAAAACGCGCACCGATTTCTTCAATAACGACGCGACGGCTTTGTCTGCCTATAAACAATTTTTGAACTGGTGGGCTAACAGGACGAATTTCTACACGGGCACGTTATATAAGAACGACAAGACCATCCTTTGCTGGGAGACGGGGAATGAAATGGTCTCGAGTACGGGGCCGTGGGTGTCCAATATCGCGACCTACCTCAAGAGCATCGATCCGAATCACCTGGTGATGGATGGCCGGAAAGGGGTCAACGCGGATGGATTGACGTTTCCCAGCGTCGATATTGTCTCCATGCACTATTACTATCTGAACCCCGTCCTGCAGTTGCAGGCGGATGCGAATACGGCGAAAGGAAAGAAGGCCTTCATTTGCGGGGAGTTTGGGTTTCTCAACACCAGCACGGGGCAGAACTTCGTCCAAACGGCGATTGATTCCGGGATGAGCGGAGTTCTGATGTGGGAGCTCCAATCGCATTCAAAAAATGGAGGATTTGTCGAATGGTCGTGTGACACCGGCGATTTTGCCTTCCAGGGATATCGCTGGCCCGGATTTGCCAGCGGCAGCCGATTTGATGAAACGAATGTCCTTAGTTATATGCGAAGCAAGGCCTATGAAATACGCGGCCTGACAGCGCCGGCTGTCCCGATTCCGGCCACGCCAACAAACGTGCGGATTTTTACCGCGGACGTTCCAGAGCTTTCATGGAGAGGCTCGACGGGAGCCAGCGGTTACGATATTCAGCGGGCCACAGCTTCGGCGGGACCGTGGACGACCGTTGCGGCAAACGTTTCCGATGCCGTGGCGCCATCCAAGTCGAAATGGCGCGAGCGGAGCAATCCGGTATATAACGATGGCCCTCCTCTTTTCAGTGACCTGACGGCAAAGCTGAATGTTACTTACTACTATCGTGTGATTGCAAAAAACAGTTCCGGCTCGTCAGCCGCCTCCAGCGTGGTGTCCGTCGTGGCGAAGCGTGTGGCGATTATCGACGAGCTGGTGGACTTCAGCCGCTTGCAATCGTTCAGCGCGAATCTCGAATTGCGGTCCAATCAATTGCGCTATCGCCGGGATGATCGAGATCGCGCGGCGAGTTCCGACGGCACGACCGCATACATGATTTATAAAACGCCGCAGGACATGACGCGCTTCGTCTTTGAGGCGCTGACGCCCAATGTCACCATCAGCACTTCCATCGATGGCGTGACTTACGCACCGATCACGTGCAATACGATTGTTTACAACTCCGAGCCGTATTACATCCACGATGGTTCGACGATCCCCTACAAGGTCTATCCTGCGACCACACAGATCCCGGCCGGGACACGTTATGTGAAATTGCAGATCAATGACGGCGCCACGGAAATTCTTCGGGCGGAGGTCGAATATCTGGCCGGGGATGGAGCTAGTAATTTCGAAACCGAGTATTTAGCAGTGGCGGGCACATCAGGTGACACCCATCGCGTCTTTGATTGGTCGGGATTTGAGAATGGCATCGGCACAATTCTGGATGCGGATGCGGTCAATGACTATGTTACTTACCTCGTTCCCAATTTGCCGGCCGGCACTTACACCGTCAAAGTCGGGGTAAAAAAGGCAGGTGCTCGCGGCCAATGGCAGCTTGGGGTCAAGGCGGCCAGTGGTTCGACGTTTACCAACGTGGGCGGTATGCAGGATGAGTTCTCCGTCGCGGAGGCGTTTAGCGAATTCAACCTGGGGACATGGATCCCCGGCACGACCAGCGACAAACATTTCCGATTTATGGTCGTTGGCAAGAATTCGAGCAGCAGCGCCTACGGCATCGCCTTTGACTATATCAAACTCATCCCGCAGTAGGCTGGCGATACTGACCCATCTTCAACCTGCCATCGTCTTTCCTTCGCACCAGCGCTTCCAAATCTCCCGATAGGCCGCCTCGATCTCGCGGGTATGGTTCCTGGCATCCCGGAGCGGCGACTGCTCCATGCGGTCGCGCAGACCCAATCTCATTTCGCACAGGCGCGGCAGGTCGGCCGCGAGCGACGCGGCGATTTCCAGGTATTGCCGGGGCGTCTCCGCTATGAGTTCCGGGAGTCCGATGTTAGATAAAATGCTGCGCCCACCACGGCCTACCGCGGTGCGTCCGGAGAGCGTTATGACGGGAACGCCCATCCAAAGGGCGTCGCAGGTGGTGATTCCGCCGCCAAAAGGAAAAGGATCGAGACCCAGATCGCAGCGTTGCCAGTTTTCTAAATACTGCGGCCACGGTTGCGTGCCGAGGAACTCCAGTCGCTCCGGGGAAAAGCCTCGTTGCGTCCATGATTTGCCAAGAGCTTCGCGGCGAGCGCCCTCGGGCACATGAATCAACAAATGCGCTCCGGGCACGCTGGCGAGAAGCTCCATCCACAATTCCCATGTGATGGGTGAGACCTTGGCGATATTACTCAGGCAGCCAAAAGTAACATGATTCGCCGATAACGCAGGCAGCGGCGATATCCCTGGGGCTTCTTCCAGGGGTTGATAGTACCAGTACGAATGCGGCAGGCGAATCGTCTTTTCGATATAGCATTCCAGTTCACTCTCCGAAGGATCAAGATAGGGATCGCTCAGGCGGTAATCGATCTCCTTCATGCCGGTGGTGCCGCAATAAGCGAGATAAGAAACCTGAATGGGGGCGGGTTTTCGGCCAAACATGAGGAGCCGATTGCAGGCTGAATGCGCCGAAAGATCGACCAGAATGTCGATCCGGTCGGCGTGAACCCATTCCGCCACTTTTTCATCCGAAACGTTGCGAATCTCGCGCCAATGATCGGCCTCTCCGCGAAATTCTTCGGTTAGCGAGTCGGGCACCTCGACGTCGGAATAACAAAAATTCTCAAAGAGATCGCGGTCCCGATGTTTGAAAACAGGCCGGATGCTGCGACCGATTACATGGCGGTAGAAATCCGGCGAAACATAGCCGATGCGCAAACGCCGATTCGGGTTTGGATCGTTGACGTGAGAAAACTTTTTGGGACACAGACGCTCCACATGCGTGCGCGCCCACCGAAGACTCTCATCCAAAATGGCGCGGGCGTCGTAGTCCGGATGGTAGTGAAGAGCAAAAAGCAAATTGCTATGGGTAGAGGCGTTGTGGGGATCGAGTTTGAGTGCCTCGCGCCAAGCCTCTATCGCCTCGTCGATTTGACCCGAGGCATAAAAAGTCCCCCCCAAATTGTTGTAGGCTTCTTCAGAGGAAGGGTTGATGGCGATGGCGCGGCGAATCAGTACGGTGGCCAAGTCGGGTTTGCCAGCGAGTGACGCCAGGACTCCCATATATTGAAGCGCGCCCGCATGGTTCGGCTCAAGCGCCAGGACCTCTCGATAAATCTTCTCTGCTTGCTGGAGTCGCCCCGCCCGATGATGGTTCACGGCGACCTGCATCGCTTGATCAAGTGGAATTTGGGACATGCGTCGCGAGGACGTTAGCATGAATCTGTGGCAAAACGGAACGCGCCCGCGGCGTTGATTGGTTCCGACACGCCGCCTTTGAATACGGAATCCGGCAAAAAGAGATGCGCGTTGAGCCTGTGTCGGCGGTACGCGGAAGTGCCGCCACTTCTGGCTCCAGCCGCTCTGAACTCAGGTTGGCCGGTGTGAGAAGTGCCCCTTTGAAAGCCGGCGATTTTTCCGGGATTTCCGCCAAATCGGGGCGACAGGATTCGAACCTGCGACCTCTTGGTCCCAAACCAAGCGCTCTACCAAGCTAAGCTACGCCCCGATTACGGTGAGAGGGAGGCACTATGCCCTAGTGGCGGGGAGTCGCAAGTGGGAAGAACAGGGAGAAACAGGCGGAAATTGAGCTTTCCCCTCCGCCGCGGCTCTATCTCCGCTTCGCACCGATCTCCAGATTTCAACTGCCAACTGCAAAGATCGGAGAGGGCTTCTTCTTTGAGGACCCGCTGGTGGTTAGCGGGAATCTGAGGGATTCAGTAATAAAGGGACAAAGGAAGGATTTTCTAAAAAATCTCAAAAATTATGAAAATTTATACATCCAGCCGCCTCTCCGCGTGCGAAGTTTGCGTTGTAATCAATCGATTACGGCGCCGACTGTTCAGGGGTGGGCAGTCGGCGCCTTCTTTTTCCAGGACTGGAAAGGCTTGAAGTCGGCTGTTCCCCCAAGAAAGTGCGGTTCGGCCCGCAGGTGGGCCGAACACTTTGCTGATGGGCCTGGGGCAGGGGATGAAAGGCGGACCTTCGATGCGTTCCACGCAGCTGGTGCTTGGCAGTGATTGTGTCGGATTTGCGGTGGCAGATGGGGTGCTCGGTTGGAACTTCGAAAATCGGAACGAGGGCTGGAATTTGAGTCGAGAGCTGATGCGGAGCTTCGGGCAGCCCTTTGGACGTTGGCCGTTGGTAGTTGAAATCTGAGAGTTTCTCTTCCTTCCCCCTAAGCGAGCCCTTTCACTTCCCACCCTTTGCGATACGTCCGCCGGACGTAGCGATTGGCCTCCTCGACGTTGGTAAATTTCAGCGCGGGCGCGTTCCATTCCAGCGTCGTTTTGGGGAAGCGCGTGGCCACGCTGCCAAGTAACACAGCTTCCGTGAGTGGGCCGGCGTAGTCGAAATTCGCGCTGGCTTTGCCTTTGCCCAGAGCGGCGTCGATGAATTGGTGCCAGTGATTTGAGCCGGGCACTTTCTCGATCTTATGATCTTTGAAGGCCTCGCCCACGAGTCGCGGCATGGAGATGTGCGGCAGAACCATCGCGCCATTGGTGCCGATGAAGATGGAGCCCTGGTCGGGCACCGTCGCGGGTTTGCCATCGGGCAGCGTGCCGGTGGTTGCGAGCGCCTGAATTTCCTGCGGTGGGCGCTGATCGCCATCGTACCAAGTAACAGCCACCGTCTTGTCTGCGGTGAAAGGTGTGCCGGGAAAAACATAGTGAATGATCGCGTCCGTGGCCCATGAATGTTCATTGGGCGCGGCGCCTTCGCTGCGCACGCTGAGCGCGCCGGTGAGGGCGAGGGCATCGAAGACCGGATCATAGATATGGCAGCCCATGTCGCCGAAGGTGCCCGTCCCGAAATCGAGCCGTTTGCGCCAGTTTGCCGGATGATACCAGCCTTTGCCGATGAAGGGCCGTTCCGCGCACACGCCGAGCCACAAATCCCAATGCAACGTTTCTGGTACCGGAGATGCCTCGGGCATTGCGCCGGTGTCGCCCCATTTTTTGCTGCTCCAGGTGTGCACTTCTTTGATTTTTCCGATGACGCCGTCCTGCACGAGCTTCACTGCCGTGCGATATTCGGCGTTGGAATGAATCTGGATTCCCATCTGCGTGACAGCCTTTCTCTCTCTCGCGATCTCGGTGATGCGGCGCGTCTCAAAGAGGTCGTGCGTGAGTGGCTTTTGTCCATAGACATTCAGGCCGCGCTGCAGGCACGAGACGCCGATGGGCGCGTGCATGTGGTCGGGCGTGGAGACATTGACGGTGTGCAGGTCTTTTTCCTTGTCGAGCAGTTCGCGGAAATCGGTATAGATTTTTGCGTTGGGAAATTTTTCGCGGAACTTGGCGCTCAGGCTTTCATCCACGTCGCAGCCAGCCACCACTTCCACATCGGGATGGCTGGCGATCGCGGTGACATCGGTGAGCGCCATCCCGGACGTGCCAAAGGAAGCGTGCCGGATTTTCTTGGCGTTCTGGCCCCAGCCGCGCCGCGAGATGAAGGGAGCGGCGGCAATGCCGGTGGTAAGTTGCTTGATAAAAGAGCGGCGGGTCTGGGGAAGGTAAAGCATAGGTTGAAGGGCGATCGCTATTGATCCAACCGATCAGAACGGGTGGTCTTAGTCACTGAGAATCGCGAGTGAGGCTGGTGGGGCCGGCTGTCTTCCGAGGGGGCGGAAGGGACAAGTGGAGGTTGGTGGACGGGCGAGCAGCCGGCCAGAGTGCGTGCAGAGCACTTTGGTGAAGATGAACGGGAAGATGCTATCGAGGCGCGATCAATCGAACACGGTTATGTTCACCTGCACAGTCCGCGCGATCAATGCACATTGGCCGCCTGGGACAAGCGGCCTCACCAGGCATCGGTATTTCCACCATCTGCTGCGGATCGAGGAATGTTATACCAGTTACTCCAGCTTCAGCCCTTTCCAATACGCGTCGCCGGGCGGTTTTACCGGAATGAGCACGCGCTGATATAGTCGCAGCGTTACCTCCTTGCCGGCAAAATCCTTGAGATCGACGTGGATGGGCTGCCAATTGAGGTCGGTGCCGGTGCCGCCCACGATGAGCTTTTGCAGAAGCTGCGTGTTATCGGCGTAAACACTCAGTTCCCACGCGTGGCCTGGCGCGGAACCGACCTGGAAATCCAGCGTGGGCTGTGCGCTCAAGGCAGCTTTCCGTTGGATCACCAAACCGCGAGTTTCGTCGCGTGGATAGGTAGCAAGTGTTTCCCCATCCACGTAGGTGATGCCGCGAATTCCGGCCATCCCACCGCCCGCCCCGCCGAAGCCAGCGCGCTCCAACGTCCAGTCCGGATTCCAATACTTCATCAGGTCGCCGAGGGTGAACCGCTCTGCCGGTTGTGCTTTTGGCTCCTCTTTGGAAATGATCAGGGTGCTATTAGCTAGCACTCCTCCATGGTTAAGTGCGATCTCTTCACCGATTCCCGCCGTCCGCGACGCCAGCTTCGTGATGCTTTCATCCACCGGCGGCGTGAGTTTCACTCCGCCCATTTCGGAACCAACAATGCGGTCGCCGAGCTGGGATACTAGTTCAGGCGGGAGAGCCTTCATACCGTGCATGGCGGCGACCACGGAAGCTGCGTTGGCTCCGTTGCAATCCGCATCGGTGAAATCCGCGGCGCCATCGGCGAGATTGACCGTCTTCAAGAAATCGCCATCGCCAAACCAAACGCTCGCGGCGACGATTCCACCGTTGCTCACTGCATTGTTTGTGGCCGGATACTCGATGTGCCAGTGATCCTCGATTGCATTGGCGATTTCTTGAAAGGTTTTCCCGGCGCCAGCCATAGTGATTACTTGATCGAGGCATTGCCGATAGGGCGAACTGGTATCAATCAGTTGCGCGGCTTTGCGGACAATTGTTTTCGTATCCTTTTCAAAAAATCCAAGGCTGATCATTCCCGCCATAAATACGGCTCCGTCCACGCCCTCGGCATATCCATTCACGTGTCCAAATTCGCGCGCCATCTGTGCCGCGGTGTTGGGCATTCCCGGAGCGAGCGCACCATAGACATCGGCACTGAACTGCGGGCCGATGGTGAACCAGAGTTTGTTATATCGCGGGTGCCCACTCTCCGAGCCCTTGATACCTTTGCGCAAATTTTGCAGGGCTTGAGCGCTGGAGCCCCATGATCCGCAGGAATTTTCCAGCCATTGCTGGCCGAGCTGATCCGCAGTCATGCCGACGCCGTACTTTTCAAAGGCGCGTACGGCGCACATTTCGTAATACCAATCGTCGTCGATGGGCGCCGTCGCATAGGGATGCGGAAAGTGATCCAGCCATTGGGTCGAAGCCGTCTTGTGCTCGTATGGCCAGCCGATGATTACGGCGATGATCTGCGCCGTCCAGATGGCTTGCACGCGGTCTTCGTAGTCGTTGCGATTTAGGACGGCTTCTTGGGCAATGGAAGAAAACGCGGAGAGTAAAAATGCGGCCGTGGCGATGAACGCGACGAAGAAGCGCGGGAAGGAATCGGAGAGGATTCGGTGCATGGAGGGAGTCGCCGAAATTGAGAGGTCAATCTGAGAGAAGTCAATACGCTTCCCCGGAGGGGCGCTTTGTAAGCGCCCGGCGAGTTGCTCCTCCGCGAGGATGCGCTTCTTGGTCAACGTCGATCGATGCAGTGACAAGTAACCTGTCGTTTGGCACGTTCCCCGTGCATTTCGCGCACACGGACGGCACGGAATGCCGTCCCTACCGGTTTGTTATGAATCCCCGCTTAACGGGGAAATTCGAGCCGCACTTTTCCGGAACCCTTTTCGATCCGGCCAATGATCTGCGCCTTTAGCTGCCTGGCGGTGGCTGCGGCATCTTTTTGGGCCACGACTACCGTCATGCCGATGCCCATGTTAAATACCTGGTACATCTCTTCGCGATCGATCTTGCCGCCTTCTTCGATCAAGCGAAACAGCGCGGGCACTTTCCATGCAGTAGTGTCGAACACGGCGTCGCAATTCTTTGGTAGCACGCGGGGCAGATTGTCGAGGAGGCCGCCGCCGGTGATATGAGCGAGGCCTTTCACTACTCCGCGCGGAAGCGAAGCGAGTGCGGGTTGATAGTTTCGATGCACGCGCATCAATTCTTCGCCGAGCGTTTTCGTGAGGCCGGGCGGTTTCTGCGAAAGCTTGAGCTTCATTTGCTCGAGCAAAACTTTGCGGGCGAGCGAATAGCCATTGGTGTGCAGGCCGTTGGAAGCCATGCCGAGCACCACGTCGCCGGCCTTGATGCGCGATCCGTCGAGCATTTCGCGCCGATCCACCACGCCGACAATCGTGCCCGCGAGATCGTATTCGCCGCGCTGATACATGCCTGGCATCTGCGCGGTTTCACCGCCGATCAGCGCGCAACCCGCTTCCTTGCATGCTTTGGCAAAGCCCTTGATGAGCTGCGCGAAGACAGGCGGATCGAGCCGCTCTGCACCGATGTAATCGAGGAAAAACAAAGGCCGAGCGCCGATCACCGCGATGTCGTTCACGCAATGATTTACCAGATCCTGCCCCACGGTGTCGTGCCGATCGAGCGCAAATGCTAGTTTCAGCTTCGTGCCGACGCCATCCACGCTGGAGACGAGCACTGGCTCGCGCATTCCCCGAAAATCTGCGCGGAAGAGCCCGCCGAAGCCACCGATTTTTCCGAGCACCTCGGGACCGTGCGTGGACTTTACTTGTTCCTGGATGCCGCTTTTGATGCGATTTCCCAAATCCACATCCACGCCTGCCGCAGCATAAGCTTTCTTGGATTTCGGAATGCTAACGTTCGATTTTCGATTCTTGGTCACTTGAGAAGATCGAAAAGCTGTGGGTGTTCGTCGCTGCTAGCGAGCAGATTCACACCACGCTGCTGGCGCCGCTCCATGATGTGCTTGTCGAGATTGGGATCGACTGGCACCGGATAGTTGCCGTTGAAGCAGGCCATGCAAAAGGCATCCTCCTTTTGTCCCGTGGCGCGCACCATGCCGGGCACATCGAGATAGCCGAGCGAATCCGCGCCGAGATAGTCGCGGATTTGATCGTGCGAGCATTGATTGGCGAGAAGCTTTTCCGGATCAGGAAAATCGATGCCGTAATGGCAGGCAAAGCGATGCGGCGGACAGGACACGCGCATGTGCACTTCTTTCGCGCCGGCCTCGCGAAGATTGACGACGCGGGCGCGCGCCGTGGTGCCGCGCACGATGGAATCATCGACGACGACGACCCGTTTTCCCGCCACAGCTTCCTTGATGAGGTTCAGCTTTACGCGCACGTTGAAATCGCGGATCAACTGCGTGGGTTGCAGAAAAGTGCGGCCAATATAGTGATTGCGCACAAAGGCGTGGCTGTAGGAAATGCCGAGCTCTTCGGCGAAACCGAGCGCGGCGTAGTTTCCCGAGTCCGGCACAGGCACGACGATATCCGCTTCCGCGGGAGCGAGGCGGGCCAATTCGCGGCCCATTTGCGTGCGCACGCGCGCGACATTGATATCGGAAATGATCGAATCGGGCCGCGCGAAATAGACGTACTCGAAAATGCAAAAGGCGCGTTTCGTATCATTGAAGGGAAACTCGGAGCGCAGTCCGTTTTCATCGATGATCACCACTTCGCCCGGTTCGATTTCGCGGATGAATTCCGCATGGATCAAATCGAGTGCACAGGTTTCGGAGGCGAGAACATACGCGCCATCGAGACGCCCGAGCACCAGCGGACGGAAGCCGAAAGGATCGCGCACGCCGATGATTTCGCGCTCGCTCATCATCACCAGCGAGAATGCGCCCTGGATACGCCGCAGCGCGGTGAGCACGCCGCTTGCGCCCTGCGGTTGCGCAAGGAGATGAAGGACGATCTCGCTATCGACCGTCGTTTGAAAAATCGAGCCGTGCTGTTCCAGCTCCTCGCGGAGGAGCGCAGCGTTCACGAGATTGCCGTTGTGGCCGATGGCAATCTGGCCGCGCGAGGTGTTCACCATGAGCGGCTGCGCGTTCGTGAGATTGCTGGAGCCCGTGGTCGAATAGCGCACGTGGCCCATAGCGCGTGTGCCCTTTAGCCGCTCGAGGTCCGCCGGAGAAAACACTTGTGAAACAAGCCCCATGTCCACGTGGCGGATGAACGGCGTATTCGGTCCCGAAGCCGTGACGATCCCCGCGCTTTCCTGCCCGCGATGCTGCAAAGCAAACAGCCCGTAATAAGTGAGTACGGCAGCGTTGGGGTGTCCATACACGGCGAAAACGCCGCACTCGTGGGTCGGTTTATGGTGCTTCACTGGTGCTTCACGCGGAAGAAGAGCGAGAGAGTAATGGCAGTCCCATTCCGGTCAAGCGGCAGATGGTAAAACCGCGCGTCAACTCACCGCCACGGCCTTGCCGGCGCGCGCGGATTCGTAGATCGCCAGGGCGAGCGCCACGGATTTGCGGGCATCCGCGCCGGGGATCATCGGCGGACGCCGGTCGCGCAGCGCGCCGACGAGGTCCTCGATGAGGCGGCGATGGCCTTCCGTGCTGATGGCGCTGGGATCGGCCGCGCCGCCGCCGATGGCACCCGCGTCGCTGGAGGAGCGAATCTGCTCATCTTCGGGGAGTGGTTCGGCAAATTCCCAGCGGGTGATGCGATCCTGGGTGAGCGTGGCGAAGCCTTTCTCACCGGCGATCTCGATGCGCAGATCGGAACCGGGCCAGGCGGAAGTGGCGGCTTCGATGACGCCGAGGGCGCCGCCGGGAAATTTGAGCGCGGCGACGAGCGTATCCTCGGCTTCCATCTGATGCGCGAGCGTGCCGTAGAAGGCCGTTACTTGTTCGGGAAGTCCGCCGAACCATTGAAGCATATCCACGGCGTGAATGCCCTGGTTCATAAGCGCGCCGCCGCCGTCGAGCTTCCATGTGCCTTTCCAGGGCGAACTGGAGTAGTAGCTCTGATCGCGCCACCATTTGATGTAGGCACTGCAGAGGGTGAGGCGCCCGAAACGGCCCGCATCAATCGCTTGCTTCAGCGACTGCGCGCCGCGGCCCAGGCGGTTCTGAAATACTCCGGCGAGAACGCCGCCGCCGCGCTTTTCTGCTTCGACGATGGCGTCGATGGCCCCGCGCGTCACGTCGAGCGGCTTTTCGCAGAGGACCGCTTTGCCGGCTTCGAGAAAGGGCACGGCGGCTTCGGCGTGCGAACCGCTGGGGGTGGTTACGGAGACGGCCTGAATGGATGGATCGCGCACCAGGTCCTCCAGCGTCTCGGCGACGCGGCAGCCGATCTTTTCCGCAAAGGCTTTGGCACGCTCGGGGACGCGGTCATAAACGGCGCGCAGCTCCGCGCCGGGCACCTGGCGCATGGCGTCGGCGTGAAATTGGGAAATCATGCCGGAGCCGATGACGGCGAAGCCGATGGGGGAAGCGGGAGTGCTCATGTTTGGGTCGTGGAAGAGGGCGTTGGTTGCGGGGGAACGGGCGGTGCTGAAAGGGATTTGGAAGAACTTTCAACGTTCAACTCTCAACTTTCAACGTCCAAGGATTGCGTGGATGGCTGCGTTGACAGTTTTAAAGCGTTGTCTCTGAGACGTTACTTGATTTAACGCTGGTCGATGGGGACGAATTTGCGGCCGACTTCGGGGCCGACGTATTCGCTCAACGGGCGGAAGAGGCGGTTGTCGCCGACTTGCTCGAGGATGTGCGCCGTCCAGCCGCTCATGCGGGAGATGGCGAAGATCGGCGTGAAGAGATCGGTCGGAATGCCGAGCGAGAAATAAACGGTGGCGGAATAGAAATCGACGTTGGCGTTGAGGCCTTTGCGCTCCTTCATGATCGAAGCGATGCGCTCGCTCATCTGGATCCATTTCGGGTCGCCGAGTTCATTGGAAAGCTTGATGGCCATCGCCTTGAGATGGGGCGCACGGGGATCGAGCACTTTGTAAACACGGTGGCCGATGCCCATGATTTTCTTTTTCTGCGCGAGGGCGTCTTCGATCCAGGCATCGACTTTGTCGAGCGAACCGATCTCCTGCAGCATATGGATCACGCCTTCATTGGCGCCGCCGTGCAGTGGACCTTTCAGCGCGCCGATGGCGGCGCTGATCGAGGAGTACATATCGCTGAGGGTGGAAGCGACGACGCGCCCCGTGAAAGTGCTGGCGTTGAAGCCATGCTCGGCGTGCAGCACATAGGCGACGTCGAGGGTGCGCGTGGCTTCGGCGGAAGGCTCCTCGCCGGTCATGAGCCAGAGAAAATGCGCGGCCTCGCTCAGATCTTTGCGGATCGGGGGAAGCGGTTCGCCGGTCCGGGCGCGATGAAACCACGCGGCGACGATCCCGATCTGCGCGACCAGCTTGATGGCGATGGCCCGATTTTCGGGCATATCCAGATCGTGCCGGATCGTGGGATAACAACCAAGCATGCTCACCGCAGTGCGCATAATGTCGATGGGCGCGGCGGTCTTCGGTGCGGCCGTGATGAAATCGATCACTCCCTGCGGCAACTCGCGTTCGGCCCGTAATGCCGTGGTGAGCTTGTCGAGTTCGGCGCGGGTGGGCAGGTGCCCATGCCACAGCAGATAGACGACTTCCTCGTAGCTAACCTTCCCCGCAAGTTCGTTAATATCGTATCCTTGATAGATTAACTGGCCGATGTCTCCACGGACATCTCCGATGCGGGTTTCGGCGGCGACGATTCCTTCGAGTCCACGTGAAGTCAGCGGCATAGGTTATATAGTATTACGGGTTCGACTCTCGGTTGTTATTGATTTGATCGCTGGCGCTGAGCATGACCTCGGCAATCTCGAACGCGAGTTTGGCCAGGGCTTCAGCGGAATTGTCACCCACATTGCGGTTCCCCGCCAAAAGCCCGCTGAGCGCTGCCGCCGCGAACATATCGCGGCGTTCGGTCGCTCCCATGGTGATGGTGCCTTTGACGTTGATTTGCTCGCTCATGGCAGGTTGGGAAGTTTAGTGGTGAGCTGTAATTTTGCCGCTCAGACCGTTCCTTTCCAGTGGCGAATCAGGGTTTCTGCCATCACGGAGGGGGTGTCGGCTACAGCGATGCCGGCGGCATGCAAAGCTTCGATCTTACCGGCAGCGGTTCCTTTTCCACCGGAAACGATGGCGCCTGCGTGGCCCATGCGGCGTCCCGGAGGGGCGGTGGCTCCAGCGATGAAAGCGGCGATCGGCTTGCGGCAATGCTCCTTGGCCCAGGCAGCGGCTTCTTCTTCCGCAGAGCCACCGATTTCGCCGATCATGATGATGGCCTCGGTCTCTGGATCATCGTTCAACATTTTCAGGACATCGAGGTGCGAAGTACCGTTCACGGGGTCACCGCCGATGCCGATGCAGGTCGATTGACCGTAGCCGCGGGTGGTGAGTTGCCAGACGGCCTCATAGGTGAGCGTGCCGGAACGCGAGACGACGCCGACGTTGCCGCGCTTGTGGATGTAGCCGGGAGCGATGCCAATGCGGCAGCCGCCGTGGGATTGCGGGCCTTCGCCAGGCGTGACGACGCCGGGACAATTCGGACCGATGAGACGAGTTTTCGTTTGTCCACGCATGGCAAATTTGACTTTCACCATGTCATTGACCGGAATGCCTTCGGTGATCGCTACAACCAGCGAGAGCCCGGCATCCATGCCTTCCAAAATCGCGTCTGCGGCAAAGGGCGGGGGAACGAACACCGCGGAGGTGGTGGCGCCCGTTTCGCGAACGGCATCGGACACCGTGTCAAAGATCGGCACGCGATGCGAGCCGTGCTCGAAAAATTGACCGCCTTTCCCCGGGGTGACGCCGGCGACGACTTGCGTGCCGTAGTCGAGGGAAAGCTGGGCGTGCTTGGCGCCGAAGGAACCGGTGATGCCCTGAACGAGCACGCGAGTTTGTGGAGTAACGAGAATGGCCATCGGGAAGTTTTTTTCGAGAAAGCTAGTTAGCTATCTTTGCGTTTGTGAATGGTAATGCTGTTGCCGTCCGGATCGGCGATGACCGCCATGCGGCAGACGGGGGTGGAAAAGGGATCGACGGTAAAGCGGACGTCCCTCTCGCGCAGCTCGTTGATTGCTACGTCGAAGTCCTCCACTTCCAAGGCAGCGGTGCCGCCGCCGGAAGAGGGGCGCCACTGATCCGAGTTCATATTGCTGATCGCGAGAACGCCGGGGCCGATTTCGTACTCGATCCATGCGCCGTGTTCGCCTTCGAAAACGGTCGCCGGAATGAGGTGAAGCACCCGTTCGTAGAAGCTGCGCGCGCGAATAATATCCGAGACCGGAAACGCGGTGAAAGCTAGTTCAGTGACGCGCAGCATAGGGAGGGGTTAGTTTTTGCCAATGGCGGCCACGACCTTCTTCGCGGCGTCGGCGAGGTCGTTGGCGCTAATGATCGTCAGGCCGCTTTCGGAGAGCGTCTTTTTGCCGGCCTCGACGTTGTTGCCCTCGAGGCGGACGACCAGCGGAATATTCAGCGCAGTCTCGCGCGCGGCGGCGATGATGCCCGTGGCGATGACGTTGCAATCCATGATCCCGCCGAAGATGTTCACGAGGATGCCGCGCACGTGCGGATCCGAGAGAATGATTTTAAAAGCTGCGGCGACCTGCTCCTTGCTCGCGCCGCCGCCTACGTCGAGGAAGTTGGCCGGCTTGCCGCCCGCGTATTGGATGATGTCCATCGTGGCCATGGCCAGGCCGGCGCCGTTCACGAGGCAGGCGATGTTTCCATCGAGCCCGATGTAGTTGAGGCTGAATTCGCTGGCGGCGACTTCGCGCGGATCTTCCTCGCTCTTGTCACGCATGGCCACGATATCGGGCTGCCGGTAGAGCGCGTTGTCGTCGAAGTTAAACTTTGCGTCGAGCGCCACCAACTGGCCTTCCGGCGTGACCACGAGCGGATTCACTTCGATGAGCGAACAATCCCGCTCCAGGAAGAGCTTGTACATCGCCGTGAAAAGCTTCGTCGCCTGGTTCATCAGCGGCCCAGTGAGGCCGAGCGCCTTGGCGATTTTCCGTGTTTGATAAGGCTGGATGCCAAGCAGGGGATGAATCGATTCGCGAATGATGCGCTCCGGCGTTTTGGCCGCGACAGTCTCGATATCCATGCCGCCTTCGGTGCTGGCGATGATCATGGGCGCCGCAGTGGCGCGGTCGAGGAGAATGGCAAAATACAGCTCGCGCTTGATATCCACGGCTTCGGCCACGAGCACTTTGCTGACGAGCTTTCCTTCCGGCCCGGTCTGATGCGTGACCAGCGTTTGCCCGAGCATATTTCCCGCGGCTTCCACCGCTTGCTCCGGCGTGTCGCACACATGCACGCCGCCCTTGAATCCATTTTTGAACGTGCCTTTGCCGCGTCCGCCCGCGTGTACCTGCGCTTTGACGACGATCTTTTTTCCAGCCAGCGCGCTGGCCAGCTCTTTAGCCTCCGCTACCGTCGAAGCGGGCTTGCCTTTGTTATTGGCGACGCCGAACTGCTGAAAGAGCGCCTGGGCCTGATATTCGTGAATATTCATGAAGTCTTGCGGGAAAGGAGCGGCTTCGCCGGCCCCGGAAAGCGGGACGCGTCATCAGCCGTTACTTGATGGGTGGGATGACTAGGATCCGGTGCCGACGTATTCCGCGGAGTAAGTGTCGAATTTCGCCGTGGAACCGACGGACGGCGGCGTGCTCACGTCGTAAACGCTGTTGCCGACGATATCCTGCGATTCCGTGTCCCAGATCATGATCGCTTTCTTGGCTTTCGGAGAGGAATGCTCGTCCTTCTCCGTATCCACCGCGATATAGCGTGGAGCTTTCTGGACCTTTTTGCCCGAGGCGGCGGCTTCACGCTCCCGCTCTTTCCGCTTGGCGGCGATATGCGCGTAAGCGATGCGCGCGCGCTCTTCGGCGATCTTGCGCTGGCGCACCGTGGCCTGGTGTTTGGAGATGACGTAGGCCGTCGCAGCGACGACCGCACCCACGGCGGCGCCGGTGGCGAACGATTCGGCGCTGCTCATGCCGGCAGCGCGGGCGATGCTGCCCGCGGTGAGGGCGGCAGCGCCTCCAAATACGGCGGCATTTTCGCCGGGGGTGAGACTTTCACAGCCGGCGGCGGCAAGGGCGGCGGCGGTAACGAGGGCGGCGGAACGGATCGTGCCAGATTGCATAGTGGCAACGTTTTTAAAGCGGCCCGTAGGGGGTGGCAAGGGGAATTGGGAAATCGGATATACGCACGTTGGTTTAGAGAAACGCAGGGAAGCGCCAGTCCATTGCTCGGAGCAACGTGAGACGAGATGGGAGGACCGGAGGCCTGGATGGTCTACCGGCTGGCTTCGGGTTTCATCGAAGCTCAACAGCGGCAGCCTGCCGCCTTTAGCATTCCGGTGATTTCAGATCACGCACTCCTTCTAAATGTGGCATGTCCTTATTTGCCATAATGAAGATGCGGGAGTATTTTTCTCGAACCCTATGGAACACCCCGACTTCTATTTGTTCCTTCGTGGTCTGATTTTGCCGCTCCTCGCTGGAATCATGGGAAACCTGGCCTCAGCGCAGAGCCCTCAAGTTACGATCACTTCACCTGCCGACCAGACACAATTAACCGGTTACATTTCCGAGAAGTTGGATCTGAATGTCAGTGTTATCAATCCACCCTCTTCGGGCTTCAATGTGGTATGGAGACTGGATGGAAACGTCGTCAGTTCTAACCCTTCCTGGCCCTTCCCAGAAATAACAACCGGCATTGGCATGCTCCTGCCGGGGGCAGTTCAAAGCGGACCGCATTTATTGACGGCCACGGTGGTTGATTCCCGGTTTCATGAGTCGGCCCCTTCTGCGCCCATTGCCCTGTATTTTCCGACGCTGCCCTTTCCTATTACCAGCGATTTAAACGTTCAAATTGGCTACGATCCGTCGAACTTTAATCAGATTATTGCCACCTGTACCGGCACATGCGATGCCAACGGTGAGGGTTCCACCGAGGTCGCATTATTGAGCACCATTTTTGACCCGAGCGTTGCTGGTAATTCACCGCTGGCTTACGAGGGCAGTTACGTCCAGGTTAGCTCTCAGGCGATTCCAAATGACGGGCAGAGCCACCCCGTGCAATTCAGCGTCCCTCTAAGCCGTGGGCGCACCTTGGTCTATTACCGATTCGCGACGCGCAGCGAGGCCGGTTACGATTACGGCCCGGTCGGGACGTTTACTACTCCTATGGCGGATCCATTCTTGATTTTGGATACGGATGGTGAATCACCCACTTCCATGACGGTGCCTCGGCCTGACGGAAGCACGCAGTATTCCGTGACCGATGTCGGCCAAGGTCACCACGGGTCGGTAAGTTTCCAGGGAAATGCGATCACTTATACGCCAGGGGAGGATTTCGTGGATTCGGATACGTTTAGCTACACTCTGACGGATCAAGTGGGGCCGGCGACTTTTACGGCTACCGTGGTAAATTTGCGCCGTGTGAGCGCGGGGGATTATCATGGGGTAATGGTCTCCTTTGATGGAGTCACAGCCGTGGGCAACTTCAGTGCGACGCTGACGCGCAGTGGAATGTTTACAGTCGGGTTCACCTACTACGGTGCCCAGTTTTCGAGCAGCGGGCGGATTTCGGTGGACGGCTTGGCGGAGGTGCACATTTCCAGATTTGGCGCTCCGCCTCTCTCCTTGGATCTTTTCGTTTCTTATAATCCTGCTTCAGCGCCCGTTCTCACGCTTAGTACGTCGATTCAGGAATTTCACGACGATCTTATGGGATTCGCTGCGGCAGATGCTCCCAGCTCGGATGCCGCTCCGTTGGCAGGCTCTTATACGGTTGTTGTGCCGGCCTCCACTTTCAATAACTCTACCACGACTAATTTGCCGCAGGGGGATAGTTTTCTTGTGGGAAAACTCAGCACCCGAGGCCGTACTCGATTTGTGGGCATGACTGGGGAGC
>OUNM010134130.1_pt1 | contig 22043 bp, 20 predicted proteins | sample 1769961 | NCBI WGS metagenome assembly OUNM01 (sample SAMEA3914820, study PRJEB12502) | metagenome | biome: forest; material: soil | place: USA | collected 2012-03-12 | depth 0.3 m
AAATGGATTCCCGCTCCAGCCAAAGCAGCGGTTGCCGTCGTGATCATTGTGTCGCCGTTTGCCGGCTCAATTGCTTGGATTATCTACGCCCAAGCGCGGCAGCGGGCACGCGGAAGGTCGTGCAGAAGGTCCTAGAGAGCCAGGTCCAGGCAAGACACGGAATTGGGTGAAACATGGTGATATCGGAGGCCGGGCTGCCAGGTAGTTCCACAGGCTTGATCTGGGGAATTGTCGGCGCCTCAGTGATGGTCTTGGTTGTGTCTGCTCTGGTCTCGGGCATCGTATTGCCCGGGCTCCTCATTGTCGCCGGCATCGCCGCCTTGACCTGCCTGATTGTTCGGATGACCGTCTCCATCGCGATAGATGAGGAGAAAATCGTCCTGCGCTGCGCGCCGTTCTATTCAACCGAAGTGTCGATCTCAGACGTCTTGGCCATAACGACGGCCCCGGATACATCCCTTTCTGACGGATATGGCTACCGGATCATGGGCAAAAACACCCGAGGCTTGCTGGTTGGAGGGCCTGCGGTCATTTTGGAAACAAACAACCGCCGATGGATCGTCTCAACCGCCCATCCCCAAGAGGTCGTATCAACAATCCAGGATCAAATTGCGGCTAAGTGAACAAGTGCACTCAGCCCCTTGTTACCCGGCTCTTGCTACTGGGCGACGGGAAGTGCTTAGGAGTGCGTCAGAAGCCCTAGCAGGTGGTCACCACTCGTGATGTCGCGACTTCGGACCGGCTACCCTCGGTTTCCTGTGGGGTGATTCAGGCCGGAGCTTTCCGGGCCGCGCACCTAAGTTACGCGGCGGTCAGGGTTCCGTGCGGAATGTTCACTGCGAGAAAAACAGGGGAAATCATGCGGCGGAACGTGTTTGCGCGCCTAGTCTCTATCGCCACAGTTGCCGCCCTCGGTTTCGTGCCTGTGATCTCTCTGCCAGCCAGTGCCGCCGGCGGTTTGGCGACGGACAAAGTGGTTAGCACGCATCAGTCGTCCCCTTCTACGACCGTCGTTTCACCAACCTTCACCACCAACCAATCAGGGGAACTACTGCTTGCATTCGTCACCGCGGATGGCCCCGCAGCCACCGCGTCCCAGCAGTTCACCTCGGTCACCGGTGGCGGGCTCACCTGGCGCCTGCGTAAGCGGACCAACGTTCAGTACGGCACGGCAGAAGTCTGGCAGGCCGCGGCGAGCGGCATCCTCACCAACGCGGCAGTGACGGCCACGCACACCGGTTCGTACCAGGCTTCGATAACAGTCGCCACTTTCACTGGCGCGGACACCACCACCGACGGAGCGGTCGCGGGGGCCAGCGGAGCCACCGGGGCTCCCGCCGCCACACTCACGACAACCCGAACCGGCTCCTGGGTCTGGGGTGTCGGCAATGACTGGAGCATGGCCGCGACCCGCACCGTCGGGACCGGCCAAACCAAGGTCGATGAGTTTCTTGCCAGCAGCGGTGATACATTCTGGACACAACGCCAGTCCACCCCCGGCACATCCACAGCGCCACAGTCCGTAACGATCAACGACACCGCTCCCACCACCGACATGTGGAATCTGTCGACAATCGAGGTCCTGCCCGCGGGAACGTCGGACACTACGCCACCCACCGTCAGTCTGACGAGCCCGGCCAATGGTTCCACGGTCACCGGCACGATAGCCGTCACTGCGAACGCCAGCGACAATCAGGGCGTTGTCGGTGTCCAGTTCACGCTCGACGGCGCGAATCTATCGGCAGTGGCGACTGCGGCGCCCTACTCGGTTCAGTTGGATACCACCGCCGTCGGCAACGGCAGCCACACACTCTCTGCCGTCGCCCGGGATGCTGCCGGCAACACCGCGACTGCCAGTCCGGTGACTGTTACCGTGAGCAACTCCGGCGGTGACCCATCGGTCGTTGGCTCCTGGGGACCTGTCCAGGCTTGGCCCGAGGTTTCCATCCATGCGGCCCTGACCAATACCGGCAAAGTCCTGACGTTCCAGGGTGACTTCACGCAGGGCGGCCAGCAGTATCTGCTGGACCCGGCCACAGGCAGCTACATCCAGGTGCCGAACGCCGTCGCCGACTTGTTCTGCGCGGGGCAGGCGGTACTTCCCGACGGTCGGATCCTGGTTGTCGGCGGAACCGCTACCAGCGGTGGGCTGGGTATTCGCAATGTCGACGCTTTCAACCCGGGCACCGAAGCTTGGCAGGTACTCGCACCCATGCACTACCCCCGGTGGTACCCCACGGGAACCACCCTGGGCGATGGCCGGGTACTGGTGACCTCGGGGGCGAATACCAGTTCTACCGACCTCGTCCAGATTCCTGAGATCTACGACTCACAGCAGAATGCCTGGAGCGACCTGGCCGCGGCCACCAAAAACATTCCGTATTACCCCTTCATGTACCAGCTCCCCGACGGGCGGGTCATTCAGGCTGGAGCCTCTGAGCAAGCGACGTCCACTCTCGCCCTCAACGTGGCCACCCAACAGTGGAGCACCATTGACAGCCGCGTGATTGATGGCGCGTCCATCACCAACTACGCCCCCGGCAAATTCATGAAGGCCGGGTCATCCTCGGATGGTGGATTCTCAGGCTTGTCATCAAACACTGCGTTCACTCTTGACATGAACCTTCCGAACCCGATGTGGCAGCCGACCGCGTCAATGCAGTATCCCCGCAGCTTCGTGAACCTGACCAACCTGCCCGATGGTACGGTCCTGGCCACGGGAGGCGCCACCGACAGGTCCGGACAAGACGACACCAAAGCCGTCAAGCCCGCCGAAATCTGGAATCCTGCGGCGGGCACGTGGACCACGGTGGCAGCATTGACGGCACCACGCCTCTACCACTCCACGGCACTGCTTTTGCCCGACGGCCGGGTCTTCGTCTCGGGCAGCGGCGGTGACACGGGTGTGACGGATCAAAAGAGCTATCAGATCTACTCACCCGCGTACCTGTTCAAGGGTGCCCGACCGACGATGAGTTCAGTTCCGGCCACAGTCCAGTACAACGCGAGTACCTTTGTCCAGACCCCGAACGCAACAGATATCCGGTCTGTTTCCCTTATTCGCACCGGTTCGGTGACCCACTCCTTCGATCAAAACACCCGCGCGTTATCGCTGCCCTTCTCCCAAGCTTCCGGCGGACTGAACGTTCAGATGCCGTCAAATGGCAACTACGCCCCGCCGGGCTATTACATGCTTTCCATCATCGACGGTAATGGTGTCCCCTCGGTGGCATCTATGGTCCGTTTCCCTGCTCCGTTCGAGGACACAATCGCCCCCACGGCCCCCTCCAACCTGTCGGCTGTCGGCGGCGTCGGTCAGGTGGACTTGAGCTGGACCGCATCGACGGACAACGTCGGCGTCGCCAAATATGACATCTACCGCTCGGCCACGCAGGGCTTCACACCTGGGCCGGCCACCCAAATCACGCAGGTAAGCGGATCAACCACCAATTACCATGACGCGGGCGTAGCTGTTGGCACCTACTATTACCGGGTGAAAGCGGAAGACGCCGCATCGAACCTGAGTCCACCCTCGAATGAATCCCAGGCCGTGGTGTCAGCTGATACGACCGCTCCGACTGCCCCCGCAAACCTCACAGCCGTTGCCGGTTCTGGCCAAATCTCCTTGGCCTGGAACGCGAGCACCGACAACGTCGGCGTCAGCCGCTACAACATTTCCCGCAACGGGGCACCCATTGGGACCGCCACCAGCACCTCGTTCGTCGACGGAACGGTAATCGCAGGAACCACCTACAGCTACACCGTCACGGCGCAGGATGGGGCCGGCAATGTCAGTCTTCCCTCGAACACCGCCACGGCTACAGCCTCCGGCGCTCGGACCATCACCGTCGACAAGCTCGTGACCGCTCATCAGGGCACCAACGCCGCGACAGTCAGCGTCTCGGGTCTGACGACCACCGGAAGCAACCAGCTGATACTTGCCTTCATCAGCTCTGACGGTCCCAGCAGCGGAGGGAGCGCATCCATTCGATCGGTCAGCGGCGCGGGCCTGTCCTGGACGCTCCGCCAGCGCACCAATGCCCAGGCCGGCACAGCCGAAATTTGGCAGGCAGTGGCACCTAGCCCGCTCACCAATGCCACCATTACGGCTACTCAAAACTCGGGCTCGTGGCAGTCGGCCATGACCGTGGTGGCGTTCAACAACGCCGACACCGCCCAAGGTGCCACAGCCGGAGGCAGCGCCGCCACCGGAGCGCCGAGCGCCAGCCTCACCACCACCCGCGCTGGCTCTTGGGTTTGGGGAGTTGGAACCGACTGGAACGCTCCGCTGGCCAGGACCGTCGGGCCGGCCCAGACCCTGGTTGACCAATACTTCCCGCCGGCCGGCGATACCTATTGGCTGCAGCGCCAGACCGTCCCAACAACCAGCAGCGGCACGGTAGTGACCATCAACGACACCTCCCCCACCACCGATCGCTGGGATCTGGCTCTCATCGAAATCCTGGGCGCGCCTTAGGGGCTTCCGACGAAAACCAACGGTCAGTCCACCTTTTCGGCATGCTGAACCCGAGACTCGGCGTCTTGCTGGCTGCGGTCACCACGCCTGTCCTGCTCTTCGTTGTCCTCGTTGTCGTCACGGCGGCAATTCGGAACACGCAAGAGGTGCCCGCATGCCATCATCAGGCCAGCAGCAGAGATTGGCTTGAGCAATTCGGCGTCCACGGACTCGTGCCGGCGGGCGAACGCACGGAGTTGACTCGCGTTGTCAAAGAATCTCCCCTATAATGACCGACCCCGATCCAAGCGTGAGCACAGCAGGCTGCTGAGAGTAAGAGCAGGGGTCATTCAACGCTTTTGCACTCGCGGCCCTGCATTGTCTCCGAATCGCTCAACCCGAGGGACCGATCATGACCGAACCACTCGCACAGTATGCCCAGACCGCACCGGCCGCCGCCCCCTCGAAGGGCAGGAGCAAGCGCTACACAGGCGGCGGCATGCTGGTCCTGGACCTCATCCAGAAAGGCGAACTGGCTCTTCGTGGTTTGTGGTGAAACGGATTCCGTGTCTTGAGAGCTGAAGGGCTCGTAGCCCTGCTGTGATGGATGTTCTCTACGCATTCATCAAGAGTCAGGAGCTACGAGCCTTGATCGAGCCTACTTCGCCGCGCCCCGATGCTGCCACCGCCCTCTTCAACCTGCCCGACCCCCGCGTCACCGATACTGAGGTCCTCGCTTTCGGGCAGCGGCGGGTCCGCGTCGAAGCCACCGCCGAGGCCCGGCCGGTCGAAGTAGTCTGGACCAAGCGGAGATTATTCTGCGATAAGCATTTGTGCCCGCGCAGGACATCCGCAGGCGAGACCTCCCAGGTCCCGCGCCGCGGCCGGTCCACCCGCCGGCCCCGCGGAGGCCGCCCCCTCGTTCGGGGTCTCGTAGCGGCTCGTGCAGCGGGCCCTGGATTCCGCGGCGGTGACGCCGCCCGATTTCGACACCCTGGCACCGCGGATGCTCGGCGTCGATGAACACCGCTACCGGTCAGTGCGGTTCTTCCGCGACCCGCCACCAAGGCCTGGGAACGCTACGAACCATGGATGACCACCATTGTCGATTTGGACACCGGGCAAGTCCTGGGGAGCATTGACGGCCGCGCCAGTGAGGGCGTCGGGGACTGGCTGTTCGCCCCGTCCCCTTCAACGGCAACAAACGACGGAATGGGTAGACAAGGCTTTCACATGCGTGGCGACTCTTCCGTCGAAAGCTTCGAAACCGCGTTCCTCGGAGAAGCAACTGTCACGATTCGACGCCGACCCCGAACGAATCCGCCGGGGTGCCGAACGCTCTGGAGGCTCACTTCCGCCACGTTTGTTTGGCTGGCAGGGCATTGTTCCTCTCGCTCCAAGTTTCCCTTGAACGCAAATACGAATCTTCGCATATCGGTCCGATACTCTAATACCATGACAGCCGAAGCGATCGATTTTGCCACCGAGGATGAACTCCTCGAGAGAAGTCTCACCGAAGAGGAGCTTGACGATCTCGTAGCCAAAGAAGACAACCCTGTATCGGTAACGTATACAACTCAAGACTTCGACGTCGAAGGACTTGTGACCCGCCTGAAAAAGGAATCGATGCTAATACCGCAATTCGGCGGTACAGACGAACGAATTAGCACCGCCGGATTTCAGCGAGGGTTTGTTTGGACGAAAGCACAAATGGATCGCTTCATTGAATCATTATTACTCGGATATCCCGTGCCGGGCATTTTCCTTATTAGGCAAAAGGACAATAGAATGCTCGTTCTGGATGGACAACAACGCCTGGTCACCTTGCGTCGATTTTACGACGGCCTTCACAATGGGAAAGAATTCATCCTAAGTAACGTGGGCAATGAATTCAAGGGCCTTTCGTATAAAACACTTGATGAAACTCTTCAATTCAAACTCAATGACTCATTCCTGCAAGCAACAATCGTGGTCGCAGATGGCTCGGCTGAGGTTGACGATGCAATTTATCAGATTTTTGAACGTTTGAATTCTGGAGGAACACAACTAACGCCGCACGAGATTCGTGTCGCCCTGTACGCTGGTCCACTTATCGACAATATGGAAGATCTTAATCAGGATCCAAATTGGCGCGAACTTTATGGAAAGAAGTCTGCGCGGATTCGCGACCAGGAATTGGTAATGCGAATTCTTGCACTATTTATTAAGGCCGAATTTTACTCCAAGCCACTCAAAGGATTCTTGAATAATTTCGCAGCTGATCATCGTTTCGTATCCACCGAGGTCAGGGATGCGGGTCAACTATTCCTGGCGGCATCCAAAATGCTTGCTGCTGAGGTCGGCCCTCAGGCGCTGCGCCGCCCGGGCGGGAACTCGCCGAACGTCGCACAGTCGGAAGCTATACTTGTAGGTCTGATGACGGCAATCGAGAGCGATGATGTGACACGCCATCTTAGTGACAAGGTGAATACACTCAAAGCAAACCCGGAATTCGTCGCGGCTACAACGCGTTTCACCGCGGACAAGGACTCCACGCAGAAGCGTCTAGAGCTCGCGATCACGGCGTTCAAGGAATAGTCCGTGACTAGTTCCATATCTGCTTCTTTGCGCCAGCGACTGATCGACCTTCAAGACACTCGTAACGCCGTGAGAACAATGGATTATGCTACACCTGACACCATTCAGAGGGCACTCGCCCGCTATCTCGTGGTTCGGTCCGCTGGGTACATCGAAGCCGTCAGGGATGACGTTGCTGACAATTACACTCAGCAGAAGGGATCCGACGAGGTTGTACGGAGAATTCGCCTACATCTTCGAAATGGTCAAGGTGTGGCGCCCACACAACTCCTAGAATTCACTAAATCGTTTGATCCAAATTGGTCCAGCGAACTGGAGTGCTTGCTTAGTCGAGATGATAATTACCTCAGGGCTCAGCTGGGAGCCATGGTTGTCGCTCGAAAGAAAATTGCCCACGGAGAGGGCGAAAATGTTACCGCTTCGAAAGCTCTGGCATGGTCAGAAGCCGCAGAACACGTAGGTAAGTGGCTGACGAAACGATTCGATCCTGCCCGTCCAGCGCGAATGCCAATCGATCCGCACAGCTAGATTCGGTGGCATTCGAGTTCGGTCAAATTAAATAGGATTGTTGAGAAATGTGTAGGTGGAACCGTCTTCCGGATTCGTCAGAAGCTGGCAGATAGCTTTTGTTGGAACTGCTGGTCTGGGTAGTTGGTACTGAGATTCTGAGGACTTGGTACCGGCCCTTCGCTTGTGTGCTCGGGGCCGGCAGCAAGTCCTGGGTGGGGTCTATTCCCAGTGGTCCGGTTGGGCGCGGGCCCTGTCGTCGCGGAGTTGTCGCATGTCCACGTCGCCGAGGTTGAGTTGGCGAGCGTTGTTGGCCAGCCGGTTCACGATTGAGTCTGCGGCCACCCGGTCCGGTAGGGCTTCGACCCAGTAGGCTGGGCCGGACTGCGAGGCGATGAGTGTGGGCAGGCGGTGTTCCCGGTTGGCCAGGACCGCGAAGAGGTCGTTGGCTGCTTCGGGGTCGATGCCCACGGTGAGGAAGTCATCGATGGCGAGCAGGTCCACGTCGGAGAGCTCGTTGAGGAGCTTTTGGTGGCCGATGCCGTCTCCGCGGGCGATGACCAGTCGGCGGGCGAGGTCGTCCATCCGAGTGTAGGAGACGGTGTGTCCGCTCTGGCAGGCGGCGATCCCGATCGCGCAGGCCAGGTAGGTCTTGCCGCCGCCGGTTGGCGAGATGACCAGGAGGTTCGTGGGGTCTTGGCGCCATTGGTGGGCGGCGTAGCGCTTCATCCGCACCGGGGTGATCCCGCGTCCTTCCTGGTAGTTGATCTCGGCAACCGAGGCTTGCGGGATGGGGAATCTGGCGGCCCGGATGAGCTTGTCGATCCTGTGGGCCCGGCGCTGTTCGAGTGCGTCATCCACTGCGGTGAGGAAGATCTGCTCGGGAGTGAGCTCGTCGTTGGCCTCGTCGGTGATCAGTTCCTCGAACCGCACGGCCAGGTGCGCGATGCGCAGGGTCCGGAATTTCTCGTGGTCCTCGCTGGTGAACATCAGCCCTGTCCTCCCTGGCCGCCGCGGCGGTAGTGCTCGGCCGAGCGCACGTGCACCGCCGCCTGGATTCCTGCTCCGGGGTCGGCGCCGCCGGCTGGTTTGCGGGTGGCCGCCGCCGGTGTGATTGTTCTGGGCTTCTTGGTGTCGGAGTCGATGGTGGCCATGATCCGCTTGATCGTGCTGTAGGTTCCCGGGCCCTGACCAGTGTCGAGCAGGACCTGGCAGGCTGCCTCCAAGCGGGCCTTGTTCCGCTTGCCCAAGGACTCCAGGATGTTCTGGCAGTCCAGATAGCCTTGGGCCTCCACGACGTGCCGGTCAATGATCCCGGCGATGACCGCCTCGGTGGCTGGCCCGAAGCCCCGGGCGCGGTCCGTGAACCACCGTCTGGACCACAACCCGTCGATACCCCGGTGCCGGGTCGGGGCATGCGCGACATCGGTCGAATACTGGCCTTTCCGGCCCAGCCGCCGGGCATGCTCGCAGATGACCTGGTCCCCGTCGAAGACGGTCACCGTCGTGGAGGTGACCCGGACCCGCAGCAGCTGGCCGACGTAGGTGTATGGCACCGAGTAATGCTGGGAATCGCAGCTGACGTGGTAATTCCGTCCGACCTTGAGCTGCTTCCATTCCACCGTATCGAACCCGTCGGCTGGCAGGGCCTGGAGCAGGCCGGACTCATCGGCGGTGAAGCGTTCCCACCGGGTGGTGCCATCGGCCCGTGGGATCTGCTCGTTGATCTCGACCAGCCGGGCCCCGATTGCCGCGTTCAGGGCCTGCACCGTGGTGAAGACCTCCTCGGCCAGATAGCCGATCACCCGCTTGTTCACCACGTTCACTGCCGACTCGGCCGCGGCCTTGTCACGGGGGCGTTTCGCCCGGGCCGGCACGATCCCCGTCGAATAGTGCTCGGCCAGCTGCTGGTACCGGGGGTTGAGCACCCGGGCCGACTCGCCTCGCTTCGGTCGGTGGGTCGAGGTCGCCGGATTATCCGGGACCACCAACTGCGGGACCCCACCATAGAACGAAAAGGCAGCCACATGGGCGGCAATCCAGGACGCCGATGTCATGTCCGTGTACCCATGGCAGAACACCGCACCGGAATACGGCAGCACCGCCACGAACAAGTAAACCCCGGTCACCTCCCCGGTAACCGCATCCACGACATCCAAGGTGTCTCCGGCCCAGTCCACCAGCATCGCCCGTCCCGGCTCGTGGTGCAGCGTCGCGACCACATCGCTCACCCGGGCATGGTCGGCGAACAAAGCGCAATACTGCGAGTACCCATACTTCTTCCCGCCGTTCGCGGTGGCCGAGACCAAATACCTGCTCCAGGCCTGCTGCAGGGTGAAGTGCCGGTTCTCCCGCATCGAAGCCAGCACCCGATCAAAATCCGGGCGCTCGTATAACTCCGTGACCCTCTTACGGCCATCAGGAAACAACCGTGCGATCTCCTGCGGAGTCATCGCCCCGATCTGCCCAGCGGTAAAGCCGTAAGCCGCAATCGTCTTTTTCGCCGCGGCCACGTCACGACGTGAACACCCCACCACCGCCACGATCTCGTCATAGCTCCGACCAGCAACGGCCAGGGTCATGATGGCCTTGAAATCAGCCATGCTGCTGCCTCCTCACATAGGAAAAGGCGGCGCCCAGTGCACCGCCTCACCCACAGCGCAGCACCCACAAACCAAGGCAGTACCAACTCACCGGAACAGCAGTACCAACAACCCGGAAAACGCGTACCAACTCACGCTATATGCCAAGAAGCCATCATAGCTAATCATGGTTGGCCCGTTTGATCCGGGAGGTGCGGTGATTGCCGGCCGGGAGCAGGCGTCCGTCCTGAGTTGGCCCATTTGCTTAGAATAGTAAGTGAGACGGGTTGCCTGGCCGTCCGGGCGCGGTCCATTATCGCGGGGCGGTTTCGGCAGCGGCCGGCTTTGAGGTGATTCGGCTCCCGCGACACGGGGACTGGGGCGCTGCCGGACCTGTTCCCGGCGGTGATGTCCCTTATCCGCCTGTTCGTGGTTCGTGGGGAAGGGACTCCCCGCGATGAGTATCATGCCGCCCTCCGGACGGCACTTCTCAAGAGAATAACCGATTTGTAGTTGGCGGGGTTGCGGTATCCGCGGGCGGTGCGTTTGATGTTTTTTATGGCGGTGTTGTTGGCTTCGACCTTGCCTGTCGTGGCGCCGGTAATGATTAGGACGTCCATCTCTTTCCACCGACGGCAGACGGTACGGTAGAGCCTGTTCGCTTCCAGTCGCGCGGCTGCTTTGACCAGTTCCTCGAGTTCTTTCTTCGCCGTCGCGGCGTCTTCCTGAGAGCCGGTGCGCAGCAAGGCAGGCACTTCCGAGGTCGGGGAGGACAGGAACGAGGAGACCATATGGTTCACGAGTTTTCGGACCGCACTAAATGGCGTGACGTGTCGGGAGAAACGTCACGTAGAACTATCAGGCCAAGGCGACGTCGTTGAGGGACATACACGCGCTGCCATCTGCGGTGCATCGCACGTCATGATCGATCTGGCGGGCGTTACGCTCCTCGGCAACGTAACAGTCAAACCTGAGCAGGCTCCTATCTCAAGGCCACGCGACACTTGCTGCGACTTCCTGAACACCAGGCCTTGCACGCAAGGTTTTAATGGATGGAGAGAGGCATTTCGATGACGGATTTCATGAGCAAAGAGAACCGAAGCCTCCACATGGCCAAGATCCGTTCCAAGGACACGAAGCCCGAACTGAAGGTACGGCAAATTCTGCACGCTGCGGGCTACCGCTATCGCCTCCATGACAAAAACCTGCCGGGGACCCCCGACCTCGTCTTCGCCGGGCGTCATAAGGCCATTTTTGTCCACGGATGTTTCTGGCATGGTCACGAATGCCCCGTTGGCTCTCGCCTACCGAAGTCGAACACACAGTTCTGGGCGGATAAGCGCGCGCATAACCAGACACGCGACTTGGCTCAACTGGACCGACTCCGCAGTCTAGGCTGGGATGTCCTCATAGTGTGGGAATGCGAGACCAAGGACGATCAGGACCTATTGGCCAGTGCCAAATCGTTTTTAGATGGCTGAATAGCTCCAGCGTCTCTCGCTTTCGTACGCGACAGGCTGTGGACTATGGGCGCAGGGAACAAGTCGGCGAAGTTCTTCTCAACGACCTTGAACAAAGGTCCGGCCTCCCTTGGATTCCTATTCGGGTGCCCAGGTTTGAGATTGATCACGTGATCGACTGTAATTGATCCAGCTGACAACATGGGTGCAAGCTGCTGAACGATGGGCTTACTTGTCTGGACGACCGAGTGATAATGGATAAGCTCTCTCGATCCCTCAATGCGAGACTCGGCTTTGACCCAAAACGTGTCCGCGTGTTTCTTGGCGAGCGCCTCACGGAGAGCTTGAAGCTCCCACGTCAAGGGTTGAGAAAATCTGGACGCGTTCGATATCTCGTGAAGCAAACCCGTTTTTTCGTCGACCTGTAGTCGGAGACCTTGCGAGTTCCAAACAATCCCGCTGACAGTGCAATTAAGCCGCCGGCCCTTACCGTCGTCCCTGTCGTAGCCAAATTCCTCCCAAAGTGCCCGGACCGATGGCAGCTGACTTAAGCTCCAGTCTGGAACCTTCGCAAAGAGCGTGAGGCTCCTCGTCTTCTTGCCGCGCGAGGACTTGATCTCAACGCCCTTGTAATCGGGGGTTTTCGATGAATTTGCCTTTATGCCCAACTCTGTCTCAAGCAGGTGGCCGACGCCGGTGTCCCCATTCCGAAGCGTAGGAATGAATCCGCGATCGGAAATTCCGCGCATCGCCTCCAGTAATTCCTCAAAGATACTCTGCCGGTGGTCAATGGTTGGGCGCAATAACTGCCGGTAGCGGTCTTTCGCCTCAACAGCATCACTGAATCTGACCCTGCTAGCGTTCAACACCCAGATGAAGCCGTCAATCCACAGGCTGACGAGTATATCGCCAGGAAAGCAATATCGTTTGAGCTGCGTAAACCAAACCCGCGGGTCACCCATCTTAGCCTCTGGTCGGTAGAGCGAGGCTGAGCCTTCCATTACATCGCCCTCGACGGTAACGATGCGTGAAGGTATCAGACGCTTGTGACCCGTCCCTTGAGGCTGCAGGTCATAATCGTGAATCTTCTGGCGCTTGAGGAACGAACGATAGTCAAATGTTGCATCCATGATGCACTTGCCAAGGCCAGTGGCCGTCGGCTCAAGCAACCCAAAATCCAAGCCATACCGAGTCAGGAACCCGAGATTCGCGACCTCAAATTCATTTAGTTCCCTCAAGTCTTCCGTCTCCCAGCAGTTGAGCAATGCGCGTTCCTACGGCCAACGATAGCCATGGAGATACCGCATTCCCAACTTGGGAGTACTGGGGCACTTCAACTCGACGCCTGTGAGCGCCCGTTGTCTCCTTACCCAAGAATTCAAAGGCATCCGGGAATCCCTGAAAGCGAGCCATCTCGCGAACTGTGAAAATTCGCGGTTCAGAAGGGTGGACATAGTCGTCCGGGAGAGTCACGACGGTGCGTGCCGGAAGATTCCAACCAAGGACCTTCTGTGAATGCTTCTTGGTGGCGAGTCGCAGCACCGTATTGCAGAGCTCGTCCAGGGTTGACGCTAACTCAAACCCGTCAGGGGAAACCGCTGGCAACGTAGCATCGACAAGCTGGGTCTTCACGTATAGCCTCGCATCGGACTCAGGCAGACCAGCCGCCCTGCTGACGATCTTTTGGTCCAGACCTGCACTAGCAAGATACTGATACAGACGGAAACGTTCAGTTGTCTTGGCAGCGTGTTTGCGGGCGACGTGGTTGAGTTCGTTTTCTACGTTCTTCACGCGCATTTTCCACCCCCGGCCGCGCATGCTCTGAACGTACACTTTGCTCCCACTCTTCGCGCTGCCAGGAGCATGCGGCGAAAGGTCCGCAACTGCGTGAGCAACAGTTCGCACTCCGCCGCTAGCAACTGTAGGAACGGGAGCAAGGTCGGGCAATGGGTGGATGAGTTTGTCCGTGAAATCAGACTTCCAGAGCGATCCGGTGGACTCAACGCCGAGGGAGATCGCGACGTCAGACCGCAGGGCGATAATCATGAGGCGAGGACGGTGCTGAGGAGCGCCGTAGTGCATGGCATTTACCTGCACCCCCTGAACCGTGTAACCAGGTTCGGTCTCACGCAGGGCTTGCTGCAATTGGACGAACGACGACTCTTCTTGTGAGCTGAACTTCTGGTTCATCCCTACAACGTTCTCAATGACTACAGCTTTAGGGCGCGTCCGGGCCACGAACTCTAGATATTCCCATGGAAGTTTGTTGCGAACGTCGTCAAATTTTCGCCGACCGGCCAATGAGAACCCTTGGCACGGAGGTCCCCCAACTACTAGGTCGAGGCCTGTCGCAGCAAGGTCCTGCATTAGGGATTCTTCGTTGAGAAGAACGTTCAGTTCTCTTACCAAGACGCCCCGACGTACCTGCTCCTCGACCGGTTTTTCGACGTATCGTGTCCACTCAGGGTGGTCCGAAGCATCAGCTACGAGGTTATGGTAGAAGGTCCGGGCCGCCATGTCTGACTTCTCCACGGCTACCACCAACTCGCCTCCAGCGCGCTCGATACCGAGAGATAGGCCGCCACAACCGGCGAAAAGGTCTACGTATTTCATCACCGTCCTATTGTGTCTTACTGCGGTGACATTTTCCAGGCACAGGCAACCCACTACGGCCTCCGAAGGTGGTTGTTCGTCACATGTGTAACTCCCAGAATCGACTCAGCGCGTTGGCTGGACAAAGCACTTGCCACCAATGCTTTTGAGGGCCAGGCACGTGATAATGCATGTTCGACAAGTGGCTCTCTGCTCAAGACCGGTTGGTCTCACCCTACCCGCACCTCTCCCTGAGCACCGTCCTGCCGTCCAGCACGTTCTGCCATTTTCAGAAGAGAACCCGGCGTCGTGTTGGCCACGAAATTCCGCAATGAACGTCGCGGCGACGCATCCTTCCCGGCGTCAACGGCAAGCCCGAATACGTCCGTTCCGCCTGCCCATTCAGCCCGCTACTCGCCCACTGACTCCGCGCCCAGCACCACGTTCACCGGCTCCTCGCCGGCCAGCAGCAAGGAAATCTGCTTCTGGATCAGCCGGACCATCCGGGGGAACATCGCCGAGCTCGCCCCGCCCACGTGGGGCGTGATCAGCACACCAGGGGCCGTCCATAAAGGATGGTCGGCCGGCAACGGCTCCGGATCGGTCACATCCAAGGCAGCACGTAACCGTCCAGAAGACGTCTCCGGCAGCAAGGCTTCCGTGTCCACCACAGGACCCCGCGCCACGTTCACCAACAACGCTCCATCCGGCATGGCCGCGAGGAACCCAGCATCCACCAGCCCACGGGTTTGCTCGGATAGCGGTACGCTGACCACCACGATCTCGTTCAGCGACAATTGCTCGTACAGTGAGTCGATGCCGTGGATCCTGCCGTGGTCGTCGTCCCGTTCTCTGCTTGCCATCCGCGTCACCTGCGTTTCGAACGGCAACAGCCTGGCTTCAATTGCTTTCCCAACTCCCCCGTAACCAACTAGGAGAACCCTGCGGTCCGCCAGGCTGGGCCGCTGGCCGTCGCCCCATGTTCCGGACTCTTGGTTACGCACAAACTCCGGAATCCCGCGCTGGCTGGCGATCATCATCCCCAAGGCGAGTTCCGCCGTCGACGTCTCATGGACTCCCGCCGCGTTGGCGAAAACGCAACCCGACGGCAAGACATCAGCGACGCCGTCGTACCCTATCGACTGGCTCTGCACCAACCGGACCGTCACACGATCCAGCGCCGCAAGCGCGTCTGGCCTGCCCATGTAGGGCGGCACCAGCATGTCGAAACTGTCAGCCGGCGCTGGGCCAGCCAGATCCCACACAACGAACTCGACGTCGGCGGAAGGTTCCATGGCGTCCAGGAGTTTCTGATCGGGCAGACACACCCGCAGTCGGGCCGTCATTGCGCCACCATCAGATCGACGTTCGCAGCACGCAGCGCGGTTTCGCTCATTTCCCTTTTCCTGATTCCCTTGGCGGTCGATTTAGCCGGACGGCAAGTCGTGTTCCAACACCAATTTACTTTCCGCCGCGGTCCGGCGGCTCGTTCCCGCCCTCACGTTGTCCCTCCTCCGCCAACGTGCCTATAGTGGCCCTACCCGCACCCCTCTCTGAGCACCGTCATGCCGTCCAGTACGTTCTGCCACCTATAGGAGAGAACCCCATGGAAAACCGCACGCTTGGTTCACTGACCGTTTCTGCCCTCGGCCTCGGCTGCATGGGCATGAGTGAGTTCTACGGCGAGGGGGACGACCGCGAATCCGTCGCGACGATCAACGCCTTCCTCGACGCCGGCGGCAGCCTGTTGGATACCGCCGACATGTATGGTCCCTTCACCAACGAAAAGTTGGTGGGCAAGGCCATAGCCGGCCGCCGTGATGACGTCGTTGTAGCCACGAAGTTCGGAAACGAACGGCGCGACGACGGCTCCTTCGTGGGCGTCAATGGACGGCCCGAATACGTCCGCTCCGCCTGCGACGCCAGCCTCCAGCGCCTCGGCGTGGACCACATCGACCTGTACTACCAGCACCGGGTGGACAAGACCGTCCCCATCGAGGACACCGTGGGCGCCATGGCCGAACTGGTCCAGGCCGGAAAGGTCCGGCATCTGGGACTCTCCGAGGCCGCGCCCGACACCATTCGCCGCGCCCACGCGGTACATCCCATCACCGCACTGCAGACCGAGTACTCCCTCTGGGAACGGGAGCCGGAAACGAAAGTCTTTCCCGTCCTGGCAGAGCTGGGCATCGGGTTCGTCCCCTACAGCCCGCTCGGCCGCGGTTTCCTGACCGGGCAGATCCGCAGCGAGGCTGACTTCGCGGAAAACGACTTCCGCCGCCACTCCCCTCGCTTCCAAGGCGAGAACTTCAAGCGCAACCTGGAACTCGTGGACCGGGTGAAAGAACTCGCCGACCAGAAGCAATGCACCCCTGGGCAGCTTGCCCTCGCCTGGTTACTGGCACAGGGCGAGCACATCGTCCCGATCCCCGGCACCAAGAGGCGCGAACGCCTGGCCGAGAACCTGGGGGCCACCGCCGTCGTACTCTCCGAAGAAGACCTCAAGCGCCTGGATGAACTGGCCCCGGCAGGGTCCACGGCCGGAGCCCGCTACCCCAACATGGCCAGCATCGACACCTGAGTCCAAGCGTCCCCGGAGTAGCGGGCTCGGCTGGACTAACTATTCGGCTGCGGCGGGCTGCCCTGCTTGACCAGGGCAGCCTCAAGGCTGATCTTCACCTTGTCGCTCACCAGGAAAGGGCACTCCGGGTCCGCGTTCCACGTCAGTCCGAAGTCCCTCAGGCCGATGTCAGTTTCGGCGGAGACCCGAGCGGTGGTGAGATCACCCGTGAGCGTTTAGTCGTAGCCCTCCACAGTTATGCCGGGAAGCCCATTTGGAACAGACCAGCATCAACGCGAGGGACCGCAAGTCTGGAAATTCCGGGTTGCCACGATGAGGTAACACGGGCATTTAATTCGAAGCGGACCGGAACCACCAAAGCGGACCGACCTAATCAGCTAAGGGCGCTTCCGAGCCCCCACTCAGTTTTGAGAGCGCGTTCACTCAATTACGCCCCAAAACACACTCAAATTAGCCCCAAAGCACACTCAATTTATAGATTCGGCCGTCTATCGACGAAATCGCGTTCTAGACTTCTCAAACTCCGGGTCGTTCAATTCCCGGGCCGCCCGGTGCTCAATCTGATCAGCCTCCAGCTATAGGCCAGAGACTCGATCTCTAACGAGTAGGGGCAAGCAATGATTTGTACAAACAAAGCTCTTCCGTCAGTGTTCAGACGAACAATTATCGCGCTTACAGGTGCTTCTATCTCCCTGGCCGGTATCTCGCCCGCGGGTGCAGCCGAGCCTTCAACAGCAAACCGCGAGACTGACGCCGACAAAGTTCTCGATGCCATCTTCTGGAGCAAAAGGACTCCTCCGACGGCTGAGCAGGAGGCAAACCGCAAAGCCCTCCCGCTTGAAGTCAAGGAAGCACTCGTAGCCGCGGCCCAGAATGAGCCGCTGGATGCGAACGAGGCCGCTGCCCTCGCCAAAGCAGGCCTTGCCGAACTGAATCCGGCCAACACCACCTGGAAGTTTTCCGAAGCCGAGACAGTGGCCGTGCCGGTCGGCAAGTCGATTGCTGCATCCTCGGCGTTGAATCTGGCTGCAGCCCGATGCTGGATCACAAGGGCCGAGGTGCAGAAATGGAGTTTCGCCACTCAGTCCTTCGGCTGGAAGCGTCAGGTAGGTTGGTGCGCTGACGGCACCCGAGTAACGAGCAGGCACAGAGACTTCCCGTCGGTAGGATACGTAGATTTCACTTATCATTACCGCGGAGCAGATCCGATCCAGGCAAACGATGTTGGCGGGTGGCAGGTCCGCACGTATCAGGCGGCGACCTTCGAACAGTGCCCGACGCACCTTGGATGCACCAACTCGTATCGGCCATGGATCGAATTCCAGTTGTATGGAAATAACACCACGTCGCATACTAAGGGCGTCTGACCAAATCTAAGCATCGATGCTGTCAGAGAGGTCTGCAAGATGACTGGTCGTGCTGTTGTATTTGCCGCAGTAGCAACAGGGTTACTTGTGTTCGTCGTTCCATACGTGGTCTCGGTCCTGTTCGGTGTTGCACCCAACGGGACCGAGACGTTGATCGTCGTCATTCTGCTCTGGAGCACTGTGTGGACGGTCAGCAGAACAAGATTCAAGCGCGATACCCAAACGAGATGACGATCGCCCGTCACCCACAAACAAAACAATCGGCCTGCGTGGATTACCACGCAGGCCGATTGTTTGGGGGCTAGCTATACAGGGGTGAGATTAGCCGTCGTTGCCGGCAGGGGTGCTGGTGGCGGTGTAGCCTTCCAGCTTGAGAGCGGCCTGGGCGTACTTCTGGGTGAACGTGTCGGCGATGTTGACCTTGGAGGTGTCAACGCCGATGGTCTTCTCCTCGTCGAAGATCGTCTTGGGGCCACCTGCGGGCATGATGCCGTCCGGGAGGAACTGCCCCTTGTCCTGGTTCAGCGCGGCGACGTACTGGTCCTTGGAGATGGTGCTGTTCTGGACGAAAGTCTGGGGCAGCTTGTCCGCGATGTCCTGGGCGGAGTGGGTGCTGATCCAGTGCATCGTATCCACAAGGGCGTTGACGACCTTCTGGGCTGCGTCCTCGTGGGTCTTGACCCAGTCCGCCTGGGCGAGAAGGCCGGCCGACGGCAGGGTGCCGCCAAGTGCTGCCTTGGCTCCGTCAGAGGTGGCGAGGTCGATCGCGGAAACGGCGAGGTTCTTGTTCTCAAGTGCGCCCACGGTCGGCTGGGTGGTCATGACGCAGTCAGCCGACCCGCGCTGGATCGCCGCGATGGCGGTTGCTCCGGCGCCGACGGCGATCGTGTGGTAGTCGCTCTTCGCGAGGCCGGCCTTGGCAGCGATGAACTGGGTGAGCTCATCGGTTCCCGAGCCGAGGTCGGTGACGCCAACGGTCTTGCCCTTGAGGTCAGCGCCCGTCTTCACGTTCGCCTTGGGGCTGCACATGATGCGTTCGCCCGGTGCGCTCGAGAGCTGCACGAGGTTGATGACGTTCTTGCCCTTGGACTGGAAATCGACGGTGTGGACGTACCACGCACCAGCCATGTCCACCTGCCCGGATGCCATTGCGTCTTCGGCGCCGACGCCACCCTGGGACTCGGTGGAAAGCTCCATCTTGACGCCGTACTTCTTGTAGTAGCCGAGCTGCTCTGCGAGCTGGTACGGCAGGTAGATCTGCTTGTCGATGCCGCCAACCATCATCTTCACGGTGGGCATCGAGGCGGTGTCTGCGGAAGCACCGCCGCTTGTGGAGCTGGTGCTGCTTGCGGTGCTGGTGCCGCAAGCCGCGAGGCTCAGTGCGATCACTCCGGCAGCGCCGACGGCGTAGATCTTGTTCTTCATCATGGTTGTGCTTTTCCTTCTATTGTGAGGATTCGAGCGTTGGGTAAGTGGTATGGGAGACGGCGAGCGTCAGATCGCCTGCGCTTCGGAACGGTTTGGTGGCCGCCATTTGAGAAGCGTGTGCTCTAGCAGGGCGATGAGGTATTCCGCGCCGAGCGTGATGACTGCGATGATCACCATGCACGCGAAGACAGTGTTGGGATCGAAGGTTCCCTGGGCCTGGCTGATGATGAGGCCGATTCCCTGCTGGGCGCCGAGCACTTCAGCGACAAGCGCGCCGATGATCGCGAAACCGAACGCGGTGTGCAAGCTCGCGATGATCCAGGTCATTGCCGAGGGAATGGTCACGTGGATCGCCACCTGAAGCGGCGACGCACCCAGGACCCGCACGTTTCCGACCAGGTTCTGGTCCACTTCACGGACGCCCTGGAAGGCATTGAAGAAGACGACGAAGAAAACCAGGACCGCTGCGAGGAGCACCTTCGGGAAGACGCCGAGGCCGAACGCCACGATGAAGATGGAACCGAGGACGATTCTGGGGATCGAGTTCACGATCCGGATGTAGGGGCCGACAACTTCGGACAGGTACTTGTTCGAGCCCAAAAGGATTCCGAGCACGACGCCGACGAGCGTTCCGAGCGCGAAGCCGTAGATCGCCTCCTGCATGGTGACCCAGAGGTTCTCCCAGATGGTGCCGAATGCCGTGCCCTTGGTGAAGAGATCCACCAGGCTGTTCCAGATTTCGGACGGCTGGCCGAAGAAGAACTTGTCCACCCAGCCCTCCGTGGTGAACCACTGCCAGCCACCGATCACGATGACGGCGAGGATGGCACGGCCGGCCCAAACCCACGTGGTGCTGCGGTTTAGGGCACGCCGGGCGGAAACCTTAAGCTCACTCGCTTGTGCTTGTTCTTGCACGGGAGCACCTCTACTGATTGTGGTTGTCATGCTGCTGCACCCGCCGATTGCTTGTAGGCGCGGGTGACTTCGTCCTTCAAGGACTCCCAGATCTGGCCCTGCAGCTCCAGGAACCGCTCCTCGTGCCGGATCTTCTGGACATCTCCACGCGGCCTGGGCAGATCGATGTCGAAGACATCCTTGATCGTGCCCGGGCTGCTCGTCATGATGACCACCTTGTCGGCGAGCGCCACTGCCTCGTCGAGGTCGTGCGTGATGAACAGGACAGAGGGGCGCAGTTCCTCCCAGAGCTGCAGCAGCTCGTTCTGCATGATGGCTTTGGTCTGCACGTCGAGGGCGCCGAACGGCTCATCCATCAAGAGGATCCGCGGGTTGTTGATCAGCGCCGCCGCCATGGCGACGCGCTTGCGCATGCCGCCGGACAACTGGTGCGGGTACCGGTCTTCGAAGCCGGCCAAGCCCACGCGGCGCAGCCAGTCCCTTGCGAGCAGGGTGGCTTCCTTCTTGGGGGTTCCGAGCAGGACCGGGCCGATCAAGACGTTTCCGAGAACGGTCTTCCACGGGAAGAGCGCGTCCGCTTGGAACATGTAGCTGACGCCGTTGGTGATGCCGTCAACGAGCTGGTCGTGGACCCTCACCGAACCGGCGCTTGGCCGCTCGAGTCCGGAAACCTGAGCCAGCGTGGTCGACTTGCCGCAGCCCGTCGGTCCGACGATCGCGCAGAACTCGCCGGGTTCGACCCGAAGCGTCACATCGCGGATGGCAGTGAATGTTTCGTGCTTGGGCGTGAGGTAACGCTTGGTCAACCCGACGATGTCGATGCCCGCGGCGACCTCTGCCCCCTCGGGGGCCCCGGGTGGCCGGTTGGGGTGGTTAGCATTCATAACGCTAAGACCTCTCTGTCTTTGAGTTCGTTTTTCCAGTGGAAGCTTGCGCTGTCACCCGGATCCCTTCATTGGGAGTCCGACGAATTCGTGATGTGGATCACTGGAACTGTGTAAAGCTTAGGAAGGGTTCATCCGGGCCAGAAGTCTTCAGTAAGTTGTGCGCCTTAGCCGCAAAAGTGCACGTTTTGTGCGTTTTCTGCCGTCGCTTCAACTACCCGGGAAATGCCCGCACCATCGCGGAAAGGACAGGAGCGCAGACGTTGATTAAGACATTGGTGGTTGACGACGATTTCCGGGTCGCCGGAATCCACGCTGCCCGCGTGGCCAGGGTTGACGGTTTCGAATGCGTCGGTCAGGTGTACAGCGCCGCAGCCGCCCGGGAGGCAATCGAGCGCCTCAACCCGGACCTGCTCTTGCTGGATGTACACCTTCCGGACGAGGACGGGATCTCGATGCTGCGGTCCCTGCAGGCGGCCGGAACCGACGTCGATTGCATCATCATCACCGCTGCCCAGGACCTGGCCACCGTCAAGTCGGCAATGACCAGCGGCGCGGTCCATTACCTCGTCAAGCCCTTCAGCTTTGACCGGCTCCGCACGCAGTTGGAGGCGTACCGGAACTGGCGGCAGGAGCTGGATTCCGCTTCAACTGCCGACCAAGCCACTATTGACGGCCTCTACAACGCGCGCTC
>OUNM010389269.1_pt1 | contig 22039 bp, 19 predicted proteins | sample 1769961 | NCBI WGS metagenome assembly OUNM01 (sample SAMEA3914820, study PRJEB12502) | metagenome | biome: forest; material: soil | place: USA | collected 2012-03-12 | depth 0.3 m
CTCGGGCTGGCAGGGCCGATCCTTCTCGCTCGGCATCGCGGATTCAGTCACCGTGCTGGCGCAGAATGCGGCAAGCGCCGATGCGGCGGCGACGCTGATCGCTAATGCTGTCAATGTCGAAGCACCGGGCATTACGCGCCGGCCAGCGCGGGAGCTCGACCCCGATAGCGATCTCGGCGATCTGCTAATCACGCAGATGGTAGAGCGGCTGACTCTTGATCAGCGGGCCGAAGCGCTCGCCAAAGGCCTTGCGCGCGCCGCCGAACTTCGCCAGCGCGGCCTGATCATTGATGCCGCGCTGACCTGTGGCGCCATCACCGAAACCCTCGGCGGGCTGCTGCCTGCCACCCGCATCAAAAATCTGGAGCACGCATCATGAAGGTGGAAGTCCGCAAGATCGTCGTCTCGACCGAAGAAATCCGCCACGATGGCGGTCCGCTGCTCGACAAGCCGATCCGCAAGGGTTGGGTCGCCTGCATCCTGAAAAATCCCTTCGCCGGGCGCTATGAGCCAGACGTGCAGCCGATGATGGATGCGCTGAAGCCGTTGGGGCTCGAATGCTCTACGAAACTGCTCGAAGCGCTTGGCGGCGACGTCAAGGCGATCGAAGCCTATGGCAAGGGCTCGCTGGTCGGCGCTGCCGGCGAGATCGAGCATGGCGCGCTCTGGCATGTGCCGGGCGGCTACGCGATGCGCGAGCTTCTCGGCCAGGCCTTCGCCATCGTGCCCTCGACCGCCAAGATGGGCGCGATGGGCGCAACGCTCGACCTGCCAATCCACCACAAGGACGCGGCTTACGTGCGCAGCCATTTCGACGCCATCACGGTCATGGTGCCGGATGCGCCGCGCGCCGACGAGATCCTATTCGCGCTCACCATGTCGACCGGCAGCCGCCCGCATGCCCGCATGGGCGGCTTGCAGGCGAGCGAGATCAGCAAGTGGGATGGGCAGCGGTAACCGCACTCTCTCAGGTCGTCATCGGCGGGCTTGATCCGCCGACCCCGATGTGAAGAGCGCAGCGCCTTTCTGATCGGGGTGGCCGGGACAAGCCCGGCCATGGCAGCGGAGGGATAGCGCCTTGCGCGGCCGGCTCATCGTCGTATCCTCCGCCCATCCGAAATGGAGGCGACGATGCTGCGAGCCGTGCTGCTGATCCTTGCCCTGAGCTGCCTGAGCCATAAGGCTTCCGCGCAAACCGCGTTGGAGCGGATCGAGCCACGGCTTTCAAAGGCGATCGAGGAACATCGCGTTTTCCTCACCTGTTCGCGGCTGGAAGCAGAAAGCGTTCCGGGCATTCGCGAGGGGTGGGTGAAGATGGTCGCGGATGCGCGGCAATATCTCACCACGCATTACACATCGCTTGCCGACCTCGCCGCTTTTGACAAGCGCACCGATCCGGAAACGCTGATCGGGCCGCCCGATCGTCCGTTCGGCGAAGTCATCGCTTTCTGCGACAAGAATGCCGGCTGGATGAAGCGGATGAATATGTTCAACTTCGTTTCCAAGATCGATGATACGCCGCTGCCAGCCAAGTGATGCTCACGCCGCAGTGTCAGCGCTCAGTTCGGCCCAATCGAATTCCTGCTCCAGTAGATTATAGGCGTCGTCACCGATCTCGCCGCTGAAGCGCAGGCGCTGCAATTCGCCGCGCGCCGCTTCGATGGCGCGGCGGCGCAGCGGGTCCGCGGGAAGCTCGGCCGGGATGCCGCCATCGGGATCCTCATCCGCCAGCCGCAGCAGAGCGTGATATTCCCGTCGCAGCACGTCGGCTTCGTCCGTCTGTTCGCCGTCGATCTCGCGTAACGCGGCGCGATAGGCCGTCGTTCGGGCCATCTTCACCTCCTTGCCGACGAGATCGACATCGGTCAGCCGCATCAGCGCGATCAACGGTTTCAGGGTCAGGCCCTGGATGACCAATGTGCCGACCACAACCGCAAATGCCGACAGAAGGATGAGATCGCGATAGGGGAACGGCGCGCCGCCTGGCAATTGCTCCGGCAGCGCGAAGGCGGCGGCCAGCGTGACGATGCCGCGCATGCCGCACCAGGACAGCACCGTGCCGGCCCGCATGGCGCGGCCGAGATCGGTCGTGCCTTCCGTCTTCTTGTATTTCAGACGGAGGCCACCGAGCACTGCGTAGATCATGATCCAGGCGAAGCGGATCAGAATGACGGTGACCACGATGATACCTGCGAAGATCAGATATTCGCGATGCATGCCGGCGCTCAGCCGCTCCCAGATCGGCCTCAACTGGAGGCCGATGAAAACAAAGGCCAACACGTTCATCGTGAAGACCACCGTCTCCCAGACGGCGTAGGATGGCACGCGCAGGCGAGCCGGCATGCGGCCGGTATTCCGGCGGGACAGGAACATCGCGTATACGACGATCGTCAGGATGCCGGAAAGGCCGATATGCTCGGCGAGCAGCCAGATGCCGAATGTCGTGACGAACTGCATGATGATCGAGGATGGCGCATCCTCGAAGCGCGAGAGAAAACGCATGGTGATGAAGGCGAGCACCGGGCCGGCGACCAGACTGCCGACGATGGTGAGCGCCAATGTCGGGGCGATCCGTTCAATGGAGAAGCTCCCGGCAAGCGCCGCGCCGACCGCCAGCCGGTAGGTCATCAGCGCGGTGACGTCATTGAGCAAGCTTTCGCCTTCAAGCACCTTCAGCGCGCGATAGGGGATGCGCACGGTGCGCAGCACAGCGGTGACGGCAGCCGCATCCGGTGGCGCGACGATCGCGCCAAGCGCGATGGCGACAGGCCAGGACATATCGGGCACGAGCCAGCGTGCGATGATGGCAACGGCGGTTGTGGTCAGGCCGACCGCAACGAAAACGAGGCCGGCGACTGGAATCCAGTTGCGGCGGAGATCGCGCAGCGAGGTGTCATAGGCGGTGTCGAGCAGGACCGGCGCAACGAAGAGCGCAAGCGCAAGTTCAGGATCAAGCGTCCATGTCTGTCCGCTCGGTACGAAGGCGAGCACCGCGCCGCCAACCGCGAGCAGCGTCGGATAAGGCGTCGCGATCTTCTTTGCCAGCACCGTGAGCAGTACGGCGCCGAACAGCAGCAGGATGATCCATTCGAAGCTCGCCATGCGGGCCTTTCAGCGCTCGACTTTTCGGGAAGCGTTCAGAAAAGCAGCATTGGCCGCATGGCTCAAGGGCGGCGGCGTACGCCGGCGGTGATACCCTTAAGGGCTATCGATATCCCTGTTGATCCGAAGCAGCGTCTCCTCGCACCAGCGAGCGCCCATTTCCGCGTTCGATTTCTTGAAATCATCCATTAGCTTCGCGATGCTCGTATTGTCGTCCATGTCGTTCAAATCAACGGCGACGCCCATACGATGTGCTTTCGCGACCGCGGCCGCCAAGCGCCCATCCGCGAAACACAGCACTTCAACCACACCGGCAGCCGCGATCAGCGAAAGCGCCCGGCCGCGATCCGTATACTGCTTTGTCTTCGGATCAATGATGGGCTGCTTCTCGGCAGCGATTGCCGAAAGCGGCGCATAAGGCAGAGCGGCCATGAAACAAATGGCTGCGATGTGCAGCCTAAGCATGCCGCGTGAAGACGATTGCGTCCCATGGCCCATGCCGATCTCCCAGCTTTCTCGCGTGGAGATGGATCGTCCCAAGTTGAAGTGCTGCAGCGACAATCCAAGCAATCCGCGGTTGTAACCAACCGCAGATCGCCGACATCAAACTATGGACGTTCGAGAGAAGATCAAGTCACATCTTCCCTGCGCTTCTTCATCCCTGCAGATGCGAATCCAGGAACCAGAGCGACTTGTCGAGCTCGCGCGAATAGGCGGTGAGGATATCGGCGCTGCCGGCGTCGCCGAGTTCGTCGCAGGCGTCGATGCCGGCGCGGACCGAATTGGCGACCTGAGCGTAATGCTCCACCAGTGCGGTCAGATGGTCGGTCACCTTGGTGATATCGGTGGGATAAGGCTTGAGGCTCGTCGCCTTGCCGACAGCCTGCGTGGTGCCAAGCGCGATACCGCCAAGCTGCGCCACGCGTTCGGCGACAGTATCGACATGCTCGTCGAGCGCGCTACGGAAACCATCCAGCATCTCATGAACGGCAATGAAGGTCGGCCCCTTCAGGTTCCAATGCGCCTGCTTGGTGATCAGCGCGAGATCGATGGCGTCAGCGAGCCGCGCGTTCAGCAGCTCGATGACTTCCTTCTTGGTGTTCGACTTCAGATCGATACGGGACTTGACCATGGTCTTCGCTTTCTTGGGCTGAGAAACAGAACTATTTGCGCTTAGCCGACGGGCGGTTCCGGCCACGGCGCTTGCGCCGGCCGCATCCGCTCATAGGCACGCGCCAAACGCAAAACGCCGAGATCGTCAAAACGTTTCCCCGCAATCTGCAATCCTATCGGCAGGCCGTCGACATAGCCGCAGTTGACCGAGGCCGCCGGCTGCTCGCTCATGTTGTAGGGCACGGTGAAGCCGATATGTTCGAGCGGCCGGTTGTGATCGTTGGTCGGCGTAGGCAGTTCGGCCGGGAAGGCCGGCACCGGCGAGACGGGCGAGAGAATGTAGTCATAAGGCTGTATGGCGGCGTTGGCGGCGGCGCGCATCGCCATGATCTGCGCGTTGCCGTGATAGATCGCCTCGCCGTCCGAACCTTCCGCCCCTTCTGCCCAAGAGCGGATGAAGGGCAGGATGGACGCCCGGCGCTCAGGCGACAGCGCCCGGATGTCGATCAGCGAGCGCATGCGCCAGTAGCGATCGAGCCCGTCCATCATCTCGCGGGTAGCAAAAGGCTTCATCGGGGTGACGATGGCGCCCGCCTCCTCGAAAGCCTTGGCAGCGGCTTCGATCGCGGCCTTGACCGCCGGCTCAACGGGCAGGCCGAAGCCGGCTTCGAGCAGCAGGCCGATGCGCAGGCCTTTCAAATCGCGATCGAGCGCCAGCCAGTCGAGCTTTTCGTAGGGCATGCTCATGTGGTCGCGTGCGTCGGGCAGAGAGAGCACGCTCATCATCAGCGCCGTGTCGGTCACCGTGCGCGTCATCGGGCCGGCGACGCGACCATAGAAAGGCGGGTCGATCGGGATGCGGCCGAGCGTCGGTTTCAGCGTGGCGATGCCACACCAGCCGGCCGGCAGCCGCACCGAGCCGCCGATATCCGTGCCGACATGGAGTGGACCGTAACCGGCGGCGGCGGCGGCACCTGCGCCGCTCGATGAGCCGCCCGGCCCTTTCGACAGGTCCCAGGGGTTGCGTGTCAGGGCATGAAAGCTCGAAAGGCCCGACGAGAGCATGCCGTAATCCGGCATGGTCGTCTTGCCGAGAATGATCGCCTTGGCCTCACGCAGGCGAGCAGAAGGGGGGGCGTCGGCCGCTGCCGGCTTCAACTCCGTCGCGGCCGTACCGAGCGGCACAGGCACGCCCTTGGTGGCGATATTCTCCTTGATCGTCACAGGCACACCGTCGAGCACACCTGCCGGCTCGCCCTTTTGCCAGCGCGCCTCGGAAGCGCGAGCGGAAGCCAACGCATCCTCGGCATCGAGCGTGTACATCGCTTTCAGATGCGGTTCCCAGGCCGAGATGCGCGCCAAAACAGCCTCGACCACCCCAACAGGCGAAAGCTCCTTCTTGCGGTATGCGTCAAGGAGTTCGGTCGCGGAGAGGTCGTGGAGATTCATGGATCGGGCGCTCGCAGGACGGACAGGTCAGGATGGCTGACACTGTGGCCCCGCGGCGCGCGATGGGCAAGGCGTGAGGTGACGCAGGTTGTAAGAACGCGCTGACCCTTCAGCCATATTTTCCCGATCCATTCCGCATTTTCGCTGTCATATGCTGGGCCGAACGCCCTAGGATCGACGAGATATATGATCGAGTCAGAGGGTTTCATGAGCAGGCATGTAGCGGTTCTGGGAGCGGGAATGGTCGGGGTATCGACCGGGCTGGCGCTGCTGAAACGGGGTTTCCAGGTCACGCTGATCGACCGCAGGGAGCCCGGCCGTGAAACCTCCTACGGCAATGCCGGCATCATCAGCCGCTATTCACTGTTCCCGCTGAACGACACCTCGATCTGGAAGAGCCTGCCGAACTATCTCGGCAACACGCACCCGGCTTTGCGCTACAAGCTTGGTTATGTCGCGGCGAACCTGCCCTGGTTCATCCGCTTCCTCGCCGGCGCGACTCAAGCGGGTATGGATGCGCGAGCGCCGGCTCTGGAAGGACTGGTCGCAACCTCCTGCGCGCTGCACCGGATTTGGATCGTCGAGGCTGGTGCGCAACATCGCATTCGGGAGACCGGCTGGCTGAAGCTCTGGCGCAATGAGGAAAGCCGCGCCGGCGTGGAGCGGGACAGCCGCGCGCTCGCCGCCTATGGGCTCGATGCGCCGATGCTGAACCGGCAAGAGATTTCCGGGCTGGAACCCGATATCGCGCCGATCTTTTCGGTTGGCTTGTTCCACAAGGACAGCGCCTCGGTGGATAGCCCCGGTCAAGTGACCGCCGCCTATGCAGCGCTTTTCGCGGCGCGCGGCGGCACGATCCGGCAGGAGGAATGCCTCGGCCTGACGCAGCGTACCGATGGCAGCTGGGATCTGCGGCTTGCCTCCGGTTCGCTCGCGGCGGACAGTGTGGTCGTGGCGCTCGGACCTTGGTCGGCGGATGGTCTGCGGCCGCTTGGCTACAACGTACCGCTAGCCTTCGAGCGCGGCTATCACCAGGAATTCCGGCTCGGTACGGACGGACGTAAGCTTTCCCGCCCCCTCTATGATGGAGACAACGCCTATGTGATCACGCCGGTGGAGAACGGCGTCCGCGTCACGACCGGTGTGGAACTCATCGACCGCGACGCGCCCTCCAACTTTGAACAACGTGATCTCGCCCTGCCGCATGCCCGCGAAATCCTGCCCTTCGGCGAGGCGGTGGCCGAACCATGGCGCGGGGCGCGGCCGACGCTGCCGGATTGCCTGCCGATCATCGGCAAGGCGCCACGCCACCAGAACCTCTGGCTTGGCTTCGGCCACCAGCACATGGGTTTTACAAGCGGCCCCGCAACCGGCGAGGCACTGGCCAGCCTGATCAATGGCGAAAAGCCGCCTTACGATCTGAAAGCCTTCCGGCCGGAGCGTTATCTCTGATTTAAGACTTTCGCTGTTCCGTTGATCGGGCGTTAACCGCGAAACACCATCAACTCCAGCGTGTTAGCGCCTCGATAAGACTCATGCCGCCTCATGCACGTAGGCAAAGGCATGAATCGGATGATCGCGAGGAAAAACCGCTGGGCTGCACGGATAATCGAAGCGCTGCGCTTCGATATCTCGCCGGCATTGCTGACGCGGTTGATGGCGCTCTCCGTCTGCGCGATCTGCGTGGTGTTCGGCTACACGCTCTACGGCTCCTACGAGGATATCCATAACGAGGCCCGCAGCAGCGCCCGCAACATCGCGGAAGCGCTGACGCAGGACATTACCCGCAACCTTGAGACGCTCGATCTTTCGCTCCAGGCCGCGGTCGAGGGCTGGCAGCAGCCCGATATCCATACGCTGCGGCCTGAACTGCAAAACATGATCCTGTTCGATCGCTCCGCGAGCAGCGCGGATACGGGCGGCATCATCATCCTCAACGCGCAGGGTGACATCGTCAGCGAGGCGAGATCGGTCGTGCCCCGCAAGGGCAATTTCGCCGACCGTGAATTCTTCAGGGCCCATGTCGACAACCCGAACCGAGGGCTGTTCATCAGCGCTCCCTTCGAATCGCGGCTTGGCGGTGGCTGGATGATCGGCGTCAGCCGTCGCATCAACAATCCGGATGGCAGTTTCGGCGGCGTCGCCAGCGCGGGCGTCAAGCTCGACTATTTCAAGCGTATCTACAGCCGCATCTACATGGGAAAATCGAGCGCCATCACGCTGGTTTCGACCGATGGCACGATCATCATGCGCTATCCCTTCGTCCCTGATCAGATCGGCAAATCGGTGGCGGAGAGCTCCAGCTTCAAGCAGATGGTTGGCAAGCGGGAGGGCACCTATCACGCTGCCTCGATCTTCGATGGCATCGACCGGATGTATTATTTCAAGGCGATCGAGCCGTTCCCGATCATGCAGAGCGTCGCGCTGTCGCACGAGGAGATTTTCGCGGCCTGGTGGCGCAAGAGCACGACGCTGATCCTGATCCTCTGCGCGCTTTGCATCGCGATCGCCTCGCTGACCGCCATCTTCGCTTCCGAACTCAGCCGCCGCATCGCCGCTGAAGCGCAGCTTGCCGCCGCCGCCCGCACCGATGCGCTGACCAAGCTCGGCAACCGGCGCATGTTCGACGAGACGCTCGAATATGAATGGGCGCGCGCGGCGCGAGAGCGCGCGACGGTTTCGCTGCTGATGATCGATGCCGACCATTTCAAGGCCTATAACGACACCTATGGCCATGTCGCGGGCGATGCGGTGCTTGCTTCGCTCGGCGCCTGTATCGGCGCGCGCCTGCGGCGCCCGGCGGATGTCGGCACGCGTTACGGCGGCGAGGAATTCGCGGTGATCCTGCCGAACACGTCTCCTCGCGGAGCGCTGAGACTGGCGGAACTGATCCGCAGGGGCGTCGAGGAACTGGGCATCAAGCATAGCGGCAGCGCGACCGGCTTCGTCAGCGTCAGCATCGGCGTCGCTTCCGCCAATCTTGCGACGGCCAAGGAAGCCGTCGATCTGGTGATGTACGCGGATGCCGCGCTTTATGCGGCCAAGGCCGAGGGGCGTAACCGCGTCTCAGCCCATATCGAGCCGGAAGTCGAGCAGCGCGCGGCGTAAGAGATGCGGCCTGAGAGTTACACCGAACCGAAGGCACAAAAAACCTTCATGGATTTGGCACAGGCTTACGTTGCACTTGCACTCGTTGGATGCCCGGCACTCTTCTGCGTTGGGCTCGGCCTTTATAACTTTATTGACTCGCGATTTGACGGCTATCGATGGGAAAGTTGGCCCCATGTCACGGCCGTTTCGACAAGCGTACAGCTCGGTTCCCGAACGACACGCACAGCTTTCACTTACGAACGTGCCGAGAGGGGCGGCACATTCCCGTGTCATGCAGAGGCCGCCAGCGGTGGAGGTTTGTACTCTCACAAGAGCGGATTGCCATACCGTGTCGGTGAGCGGTTCGAAATCGCCATCGACCCATCCGCTTGCGGCTCCTTCGTGCTCAGCCCTGAACCACCGCTACAGACGCCGTTTTCGACACAAATAGCGATTTTGGGAGCGTTTCTAGCCTTCGGTGCCGGGCTCTTTATATTTTTACTCAATTGAAACTGGACCGTTCGCCACATAACATCGGCAATTAGACATGTAAGGCGCAATCACATGTTGACCCGGCCGCTGGGGCCGCCTCGATAAAGAGTACGGTCCAGCGATCCGCGAGGTGATTCGTGCCGTTTTCAACTGCTTTCCTCAACCCTGCCGAAGCCGCCCGGCAACTCGGTGTTTCAGCAAAGGCGCTCAGGCTTTATGAGCAGCGTGGGCTGCTCACACCGGTTCGCTCGGCGGCCGGATGGCGGACTTACGGTCCGGACCAAATGGCCCGTGCCGGCGATATTGCGGCACTTCGGGCGCTCGGACTCAGCCTCGCCGCAGTGACGCGGGTGATGGACGGCGAGGCCGAAGGGCTGGAGCCGGCATTAGCGCGGCATCAGGCAGGACTTGAAAAGGAAGCGCGGCAGCTTGCCGACACGATCGAGAAGGTACGCGGCCTGCGCGCCGACCTCGCAACCGGCAAAGTCCCGCCCGCCAGCGAATTATCACGGCTGGTCAAGCCAGAAGCCGAAATCAGCACCGCCTTCGACCTGCCGTGGCCCTGGGGTGGGGAACGCTTCGAGCTACGCGATATCCGGCCGCTCAACTACATCGTCGGCCCGCTTGGCAGCGGCAAGACGCGGCTGGCAAAGCGGTTGGCCGAAACGCTTCCCGGCGCCAAGTTTCTGGACCTAGACCGCGCAAAGGAGATGGCCGGGATCAAGGCGTCCCTGGAGGCGGATTCCGGATTGAAATCGCGGGTCGAGCGCGCATTGGCCTGGCTCATCGAGGATGGCGCGATTGCTTCGGATGCACTCCTTGCGCTGCTCTCGGGGCTTGAGGCGGAAGGCGCGACGGCGCTCGTCATCGACATGGTGGAGCAAGGGCTGGATCATACGACGCAGGAAGCGCTAGGGGCATATCTGCGCCAGCGCGGAGCCGGCGTGCGGCCGCTATTCCTGATGACGCGTTCCTCCGCAATCCTCGACCTAGCGGCGATTGGACCTGATGAGGCGATCATCCTGTGCCCCGCCAATCACAGCCCGCCGAGCCGCGTTGCGCCCTATCCCGGCGCGCCCGGATATGAGGCGGTGGCGACTTGTCTTGCGACGCCTGACGTGCGGGCAAGAACGGAAGGCGTGATCGCGTGGCGGCCCGTGGCGTAGATTAAGCCGTTCGTGTCCCGTATTCAGCATGAAAAACCCGCCGGATTTGCATCCGGCGGGCTCGTTTTCCAATAATTCGCGTCGATTATCCGGCAACCGGCACCGTTACGAAGATCTGGTTCTGCTCGCGCTTGATCAGAACCAGGGCATTCTTCTTGCCGGAAGCCTTGACCTCGGCGATCTGAGCCTTCAGGTCGCTGGCGCTGTTGATCGGCTTGCCGGCGGCGCGCAGGATCACGTCGCCCTGGCGCAAACCAAGCTCGGCGGCACGGCCATTCGGATCGACGCCAACCACGGCGAGGCCGTTGTCGCCAGCGCCGGCAACCTGCTTCGCCGGAGCAACCTCGAGGCCGAGCGCGCCCAGCGTCTTGCCGGTATCGTCCTCCTCGACGGATGCCTTGCGCACCGTCTCGTCCTTCATCTGGCCGAGTTTCAGGTCGACCGTCTTCTCCGAGCCTTCGCGGATGATGGTCAGCGCGACGTTGGAGTTCGGCGCGATGCCGGCGATCTGGCGAGCCAGGTCGCGAGCGTCCTTGATCTGCTTGCCATCGACGCGGGTGATGACGTCACCCGACTTCAAGCCAGCCTTGGCGGCTGGGCTATCGGTCTGGGGCTCGGTGATCAGCGCGCCACGGGCCTCCTTCAGATTCAGGCTATCGGCCACCTCGGGCGTCACCGGCTGGATCTGCACGCCGAGCCAGCCACGCTGGACTTGGCCGCCGGACTTCAACTGCGCCACGACGTTCTGCACGGTCGCCGCCGGAATATCGAAGGCGATGCCGACCGAGCCACCGGATGGCGAGAAGATCGCGGTATTCACGCCGATGACTTCGCCCTTGAGGTTGAAGGTCGGGCCACCCGAGTTGCCCTTGTTCACGGGCGCGTCGATCTGGATATAATCGTCATAGGGGCCGGAGCCGATATCGCGACCCTGCGCCGAAACGATGCCGGCCGTGACCGTGCCGCCGAGGCCGAAAGGATTGCCCATCGCGACGACCCAGTCGCCGATGCGGGAATTGCCCTCAGCCAGCTTCACGTAGGGGAAATCCTTGCGGCCATCGACCTTGAGCAAGGCGAGATCGGTCTTGGCGTCGGTGCCGATCACCTTGGCCTCTTCGATCTTGCCGTCATCCATGACGATCTGCACCTTCACCGCCTTGTCGACGACGTGGTTGTTGGTGACGATGAACCCGTCAGGTGAGATGAAGAAACCTGACCCCTGAGCCTGCACGAACTGGTGCTGGCCGCCGTTGTTCTGGCCGAAGCGCCCGCCACCGCGGCGCTGCTGCTGCTCGCCGAAATTCTTGAAGAAATCCTCGAAGGGCGTGCCCTTGAACTGCTCCATCTGCTCTTCGGTGACGCCGCTCTGCTGCACGCCGGCATCCGCCTTGACGCGGACCGACACAACGGCCGGTTTCACCTGCGCCACGAGGTCAGCGAAGCCCGGCGCGCCGGTATTCGACTGCTGGCGGTCGGCGGCCTGCGGCGGCGGCATATTGGCGGTGCTCTGCGCATAGACCGCGCCGCCTGCGCCCAGCATCAGCACCATGCCGGCGACGCCGGCCATCAAGCGCATGCTGGTCAGCGAGCGCGCCGCCTTGCCCGTCCCGGCTTTCGGGGTTTCCAGATTGCCCATCATTTTGTCTCTCCGTTCGCTTATCGGCGGCCGCTCGCTGACGGCCGCGATCTCAAGATGGCAGTGACTATAGGTATGCAACCCATCCGTCTCCTGAACGCAACATTACAATTTCGTATTCATCAAGCATTCACGGCGGCGTGATCAATTTTTGATTTCAATAATATTTCGCCATAATCCTGTATTGCTTTACTTAATTCAGTACAGATTTCGTCATAAATGTGACTACTATGCATGCCTCATGCATATATCTTAACGATCTGGAAGCGCGAAAGGTTTCCAAGCGAGAGGGGTCCGACCCTGTTCAGGACCATGTGACGCAGCGCACCTCCGGCTGCTGGACAGCGCGCGCCGCTTTGCAACACAGTGCTGCCAAGCCGTGCGGCTATAGACATGGCGCGTTCGATAGGAGGATTTGGATTGGCCTATCTCGACCATCTGTTTTCGGCGTCCGGCAAGGTGGCGCTCGTCACCGGCGGGGCCAGCGGCATCGGCCGCATGTGCGGCGAGGCGCTGGTGCAGGCCGGCGCGCGCGTGCTGATCGCCTCGCGCAAGGGCGAGGCCTGCGAGAAGGTCGCGGCCGAATTGAACGCACTTGGCGCTCCGGGAAAGGCTGAAGGCTTTGCCGGCGATGTCGGCACGGAAGCTGGCGTGCAGGCGCTGACCGAAGCCGTGAAGGCGCGGACGGACAAGCTGCATATCCTCGTCAACAACGCAGGAAAAAGCTGGGGCACGCCGTTTGAGGAATTCCCGTTCAAGGCCTGGGACATGATAATGTCGGTCAATGTCGCGGGGCTTTTCACGCTGACGCGCGACCTGCTGCCGCTGCTTGAAAAAGCCGCGAGCGAGGATGACCCCGCCCGCGTGATCAATCTCGGTTCGGTGATGGGCACGGCGGCGCTCGGTGACGGGGCCTATTCCTATGCGGCTTCAAAAGCGGCCGTGCATCACATCACCAAGATTTTGGCGAAGGAACTGGCGGCAAAGCAGATCACCTTCAATGCCTTCGCGCCCGGCCCTTTCCAGAGCAAGATGACGGCTTTCGCCACAGCCGATGAAGCGCGCCGCCAGCAGGTGGCCGAGACTGTGCCGATGGGTCGGATCGGTCGGCCGGACGACATTGCCGGCGCATTGCTTTTCCTGTGCGGGCGTGGCGGCGCCTATACGACTGGCGCGATCCTGCCGATCGACGGCGGTGTCGGCGTCGGCACCGGGCCGGACCTTTTTGCCGAAGAGCACTGAATGGATATGCCTGAAACGCCAATGCCCGCCGAGGTCAGCCTCGATGAACTTCGCGCCCGGGTGAATGGCCCGGCCGGCTCATCAGGCTGGATGACCGTCACGCAGGCGATGATCGATCTCTTCGCCGATGCGACGCATGATCACCAGTTCATCCATGTCGATGCGGCGCGGGCGGCGGAAACGCCTTTCGGCGGCACGATAGCTCATGGTTTCCTGACGCTATCGCTACTCAGCCATCTTGGCGCGCAAGCCATGCCTCGCATCAAGGGCCGCACGATGGGCGTCAATTACGGTTTCGACCGGGTGCGCTTCGTCGCGCCGGTGAAATCGGGCGATGACATCCGGGGGCATTTCACGCTGGTCGAACTGAACGCGCGCAACACGGGCGAATGGCAGCTCAAGTATCAGGTCGTTGTCGAGATCAGGGATCGCGACAAGCCGGCGCTCTTCGCCGACTGGCTGGTGCTGGCAGTGGTGCCGGAGTGAGGTAAGGTTGGCGCCGAAGCGCTACACGATGAAACAACGGAAGAGGAAACAGCATGGATCTCGGGATCACCGATCGCATCAAGCCACTGATCGAACAGGTGCGCGCCATGGTGCGCGACGAGATCATCCCGCTGGAAGAAGAATATGAGGCCGAGATCGAGAAGGGTGGCCGCTTCACGCTGACCTCGCGCCAGCTCGAAATCCTTGACGGACTCAAGGCCAAGGCCAAGGAACGCAATCTCTGGAATTTCTGGCTGACCCGCTCCGACAAGGGCTATGGGCTGACAACCGTCGAGTATGCCTATCTGGCCGAGGAAATGGGCCATTCGCGCTTCGGCGCGGAAATCTTCAACTGCTCCGCGCCAGATACCGGCAATATGGAGGTGCTGGAGCGCTACGGCACCGAACAGCAGAAGGAAAAATGGCTGGAGCCGCTGATGCAGGGCCGCATCCGCTCCGCCTTCCTGATGACGGAGCCGGATGTCGCCTCGTCCGACGCGACCAACATCTCGCTTAGCGCCAAGCTGGAAGGCGGCTCCTGGGTGCTGAACGGCGAGAAATGGTGGGCATCAGGCGCGGGTGACCCGCGCTGCGCCATTTACATCACCATGTGCAAGACCAGCCCCGACGCCGAGAAGCACAAGCAGCACTCGCAGATCCTTGTTCCGGCCGGCACGCCCGGCGTGACGGTGCTGCGGCCGATGAAGGTCTATGGCGACGATGACGCGCCGCATGGCCACATGCATATCCGCTTCGAGAACGTGAAGGTGCCGGTCGAAAACATGATCGCCGGCGAAGGTCGCGGTTTCGAGGTGGCGCAGGGGCGGCTGGGGCCCGGCCGCATCCACCATTGCATGCGCGCCATCGGTCAGGCGGAGCGCGCGCTCGAAGCCATGTGCCGCCGCTCGGTGCAGCGCGAAGCCTTCGGCAAGCAGCTTTCACAACTCGGCGCGAATTACGACATCATCGCGGAAGCGCGCATGGAGATCGAGATGGCGCGGCTGCTCTGCCTGAAAGCCGCCTATATGATGGACACCACAAGCGCGCGCGAAGCGGCGGTATGGATCTCGCAGATCAAGGTCGTAGCCCCACGCATGGCGCTGAAGGTCATCGACGAGGCCGTGCAGATGCATGGCGCGGCCGGCATCAGCCAGGATTTCAACCTCGCGCATATGTGGACGCATGTCCGCACGCTGCGGCTTGCCGACGGGCCGGATGCCGTGCATCGCCGGCAGGTGGCGCGGGCTGAATTGAAGCGCTATGCGAACCATTGAGTGGCGGTTGCGCTACGCTCGCGCCCCGCACTTGATGCGGGGCCCAGAGGTCGCGTCCTCCGGCGTGGAGTTTATGGGTCCCGGATCAAGTCCGGGACACGCGGGTGAGGCATGATGACCTCCCCCTTTGCAGGCAAATCCGTCATCATTACCGGAGCCGCGCGCGGCTTCGGGCGGCTGACGGCCGAGCGGCTGGCGGCAGCCGGTGCAAAATTGGTGATTGCCGATGTGCTTGAAGCCGAATTGAACGCCACCGCCGAAGCCCTGCGCGAGACCTGCGCTGACGTGGTCACGGCCATCGCCGATGTCGGCGAGGAGGCGACCGGCCAGCGGCTTGTCGACATGGCAGTGAAAACCTATGGCCAGCTCGATATCGCCATCAACAATGCCGGCATCTCGCACAAGCGCATGCGGCTGGCCGAACTCGACACCGCTACGATGCAGCGCGTGCTGCAGGTCAACCTGATGGGCACCTTCTTCGCCATGCGGGCGCAGATTCCGGCGATGGAGAAAGCCGGCGGTGGGGCGATCGTCAATCTTGCTTCGGCTGCCGGCATCGGCGGAGCGCCAACCATCGCGGCCTACGCGGCCTCCAAACATGGTGTTGTCGGCCTGACCAAATCGGCGGCCGTCGAATATGCCCGGCGCAATATCCGCATCAACGCCGTCTGCCCGTCCTTCGCCGCGACGCCGATGGTGCTCGGCAAGCTCGAAGCCATGGGCGCGCAGACGGAAGAAGAGACGGCGAAGCTCGTTAGCCATGTGCCGATGCGCCGGCTCGGGACGCCTGACGAAGTGGTGGAGGCGATCCTGTTCGCCACCTCCCCCACCAATAGTTTCATGACCGGCCAGACCATCTCCGTCGATGGCGGCCTGAACGCGATGTAGGATTGCCGATGCCCAATTCCATCAACCGCCAGATCCTGCTCGCCAGCCGTCCGCAGGGCGATCCCGGTCCTGATAATTTCAAGCTGGTCGAAGCGCCGATCCCCGTAGCCGGCCCCGGCGAGATGCTGCTGAAGACGCAATGGCTCTCGCTCGACCCCTATATGCGCGGGCGGATGAGCGATGCGAAATCCTACGCCAAATTCGTCGAGATCGGCGATCCGATGGTCGGCGCGACGGTGAGCAAGGTGGTTGCTTCCAACATCGCCCGTTTTCGCGCCGGCGACATCGTGCTCGCCTATAGCGGCTGGCAGGATTACGCGATCTCGAATGGCGAGGGCGTTGTCGTGCTCGACCCTTCGAAAGCGCCGGTGCAGACCGCGCTTGGCGTGCTCGGCATGCCTGGCATGACGGCCTATGTAGGCCTGCGCAATATCGGATTGCCAAAGCCAGGCGAGACGCTGGTGGTGGCCGCCGCAACCGGCCCGGTCGGCTCGATGGTTGGGCAGATCGGCAAGATCAAGGGTTGCCGCGTCGTCGGCATCGCCGGCGGGCCGGACAAGGTGAAGCACCTGACCGAAGAGCTTGGTTTCGATATCGGGCTCGACCATCGCTCGCCCGATTTTGCGGCGGAACTAAAGGCTGCCTGCCCGAAAGGCATCGACGTCTATTTCGAGAACGTCGCCGGCAAGGTCTGGGATGCGGTGCTGCCGCTGCTCAATGATTTCGCCCGCGTGCCGGTCTGCGGCCTGATCGCCAATTACAGCCTGACCGGGCTGCCCGAAGGCCCGGACCGCAGCCCGATGCTGATGCGCAACATCCTGACCAAGCGGCTGCGGCTGCAAGGCTACATCGTCTGGGATTTCAAGGAGCAGACGAGCGACTTCCTGAAGGAAGCCGGCGGCTGGCTGAAGGAAGGCAAGATCAAGTACCGCGAGGATGTGGTCGAAGGGCTTGAGAATGCACCGGAGGCGTTCATGGGGATGCTGAAGGGCAAGAATTTCGGGAAGCTGTTGGTGAAGGTGGAATGATTTTGGCGACCGCTGGAGACGCCCTCGTGCTTCGAGACGGTTGCTAAAGCAACCTCCTCAGCATGAGGACTGTAGGGTGCAGATGAGTGGTTGCTGGCTTTATATTCTCGAATGCCGAGATCACTCCCTGTACGTCGGAACAACGCGCTATGACGACCCAGCCTTACGCGAAGCAGAACACAACGCCGGCATCGACAAGAAAGCTTACACCTACCGGCACCGACCGGTGCGGATGGTGTTTACCGAATTCTTCCCGACGATCGCCGATGCGATAGAGGCCGAGCAGCAGGTCAAAGGCTGGGGTAGGGCCAAAAAGCTTGCGCTGATCCGCCGAGATTGGGACACGATCCAGCAGTTGGCGCGGCGTCAAACGCCATTTCCATCGAAAAGCGCACCCCATAGCCCTCCATGCTGAGGAGGCCTGAAAGGCCGTCTCGAAGCACGAGGGCATCTCCGGCTCTCGGCCGCAAGAGAAGTCGCGCGAAGGTGATCTCGTTCTCATTGATCGACGCGCTATCTCCGCTGAGACACATCGGAGTTCTCCATGCGCGCCCTGCTCCTCGCTCTTCTCTGCCTCGCCCTCCCCGCTCAGGCGCAAACCCTCACTGGCAAGGCGGCCTATGGCGATTATCAGACCGATGCGCCCGGCGTGACGCGCCGGATCACGGAAGGCGACCTGCCGCAGCCTTATGAGAGCCGCTCCAGCGGTAATGGACCTCGGGTCGGCAATCCGCCATCCGTAGATGCCGCGCCGAAAGTGCCTGATGGTTTCACCGTCACGCGCTTTGCGGAAGGGTTGACCAATCCGCGCATCATACGCGTTGCGCCAAATGGCGATATCTTCGTCGCGGAGACCGCTGCGGGGCGTGTTCGCGTGTTCCGCGCGGCAGATGGCGCGACGCGGCCAGAGCGGAACGAGGTTTTCGCGCAGAACCTCGATGCTCCCTTCGGCATCGCCTTCTATCCGCTGACGGGCGAGCCGCAATATGTCTATGTCGCGAACAACAATGCCGTCATCCGCTTCCCCTATCGCAGCGGCGACCTGAAGGCGCGCGGCAATGCCGAGATCATCGTGCCGAAATTTTCGGATGATGTCGGCGGGCATTCGACACGCGATGTCGCCTTCTCAAAGGATGGCGCGCGCATGTTCGTCTCGGTCGGTTCCGGCTCGAACGTGGCGGAAGGCATGCCGAAGCGTTCGGCGGCGCAGGCGCAGCGTTACGAGGAAGGGCGCGGCCTCGGCGTGCTCTGGGGTGCGGAGACCAACCGCGCCGATGTGCTGGCGTTCGATCCGAACGGCCGAAACGAGAAGATTTTCGCGACCGGCATCCGCAATTGTGTGGGCCTGGCCGTTCATCCACAGAGCGGCGACCTCTGGTGTTCGACCAACGAGCGCGACGGGCTCGGCGACGACCTGCCGCCGGATTACGCGACGCGGGTGAAAGAAGGCTCGTTCTACGGCTGGCCCTGGTACTATATCGGCAACCATGAGGACCCGCGTCATGCCGGGGCGCGACCGGACCTTGCCGGCAAGGCGACCGTGCCTGACGTGCTTATCCAGCCGCATTCCGCGCCGTTGCAGATGACGTTTTACCAGGCTGCCGCCGGCGCAACGGCAGCGTTCCCGGCTGAGTATAATGGCGACGGCTTCGCTGCTCTGCACGGCTCATGGAATCGCGCCAAGCGTACCGGATACAAGATCGTTCGGCTCAAGTTGAAGGACGGGGTGCCGACGGGCGAGTACCAGGATTTCCTCACCGGCTTCGTCAGTAGCGAGCGCGAAGTCTGGGGACGGCCGGTTGGCGTGGCGATGGCGAAGGATGGCGCGCTGTTAGTCGGCGAGGATGGCAATGGGACGATCTGGCGGGTTGCGCCGAAGAAGTAGCGCACGGCTAGCGCCCTGATCCTTCCCCTTGATGGGGAAGGTGCCGGCAGGCGGAAGGGGTGACAACGCCAACGTTAGCCCATGGCGGGCTTCCACCCCCTCCGTCAGCTTCGCTGACACCTCCCCCATGAAGGGGAAGGATTACTCCCTCCTCACCATTCGTCTACGAATGAGCGAATCCTCACAGACGAGGATTGCTGCGCTGCGATAAGCATCGCACTCCCTCCCGGAAGCATTCGCCTCATGACATCGAAGACCGTCCCGCAGTGGCTGTTCCCGCTGCTTGCCACCGCCTGTGGCATCATCGTTGCCAACCTTTATTACGCGCAGCCGCTGGCCGGGCCGATCAGCGCGGCGCTCGGCATGACGCCGCAAGCGACCGGCCTGATCGTGACGCTGACGCAGATCGGCTACGTCATCGGGCTGATCTTCATCGTGCCGATCGGCGATCTCATCGAGAACCGCCGGCTGATCGTCACCACCATCGCCATCTGCGTGCTGGCGCTTCTTTCACTGGCGGTGGCGCAAACGCCAAGCGTGTTCCTGCTGGCGGCCTTCGGCGTCGGCATCACCTCCGTCACCGTGCAAATCATCGTGCCTTATGCCGCCCATCTCGCGCCCGAGGAAGAGCGCGGGCGCATCGTCGGCAATGTCATGAGCGGATTGCTGCTCGGCATCATGCTGGCGCGGCCCGTTTCAAGCTTCTTCGCCGATTACGCTGGCTGGCGCACGGTCTTCGTGCTCTCGGCCGTCGTGGTCGCGGCGCTTGGGCTGCTGCTTTGGCGCGCATTGCCATTGAGGCAGCCGGAACATCGATCGAGCTATGCGGCGCTGATCGGCTCGCTTGGAAAACTGCTCGTCCACACGCCGACATTGCAACGGCGTGCGGCTTACCAGTTCTTCCAGTTCTGCGCCTTCAGCCTGTTTTGGACGGTCGCGCCGCTGCTGCTGGCAAGCCCGGCCTTCGGGCTCAGCCAGAGCGGCATCGCCTTGTTCGCGCTGGCTGGTGTCGCCGGCGCCATCTCCGCGCCGATCGCCGGACGCCTGGCGGATAGGGGATTGGGCAAGATCGCAACTTTCGCCGGCTTCGTCTGCGTTCTCGTCGCTTACCTGATGACCCGGCTGCTGGACAGCGGCACGGTTGCGCTCGGTCTTCTGGTCTTCGCCGGCATCCTGCTCGATTTCGGCGTGACGATGAGCATGGTTTCGGGCCAGCGCATCATCTACAACCTCGGCGGCCACATAAGGGCGCGGCTCAACGCGCTTTATATGGCGATCTTCTTTGTCGGCGGCGCTCTCGGTTCCTCGCTTGGCGCGTGGCTTTACGCGCATGGCGGCTGGCACTGGGCATCCAGCATGGGCATGGCGCTGCCGGTGCTCGCGCTGCTGGTGCTGGCGACGGAGAGACGCGAAAAGGTTTAGGCATTAACGGTTTGCCCAGAAAAGCGTGGATAATAGCGAGGCTGATACGACAGGGCAGGCCGCCGCGGCACACGGCCAGCCCCTCTACCGGGATTTTCGATGGCCGGCTTCGCTCTTCTCGTCACCCAGGCTCTGCTTTATTTCGCCGTGATGGCGGTGCTGTTCCGCTTCCGCCATATCACCGGCCTCGGCCTGTTCTTCTGCGCGCTCGGCGTGATGCATTTCCTGGAGACCTACCTCGCGGCGGTCTTCTTCATCGAACTTCCCTTCGGCCTGATCTCGCCGGGCTCGACCGTGCTGTTTTCCGGCAAGCTGGCGATCATCCTGATGCTCTACATCCGCGAGGATGCGGAAACGGTGCGCCAACCGATCTACGGGCTGCTGATCGGCAATTTCCTGATGGTCGGACTGGTGCTGCTACTGCGCCTTTACGGCCCATCCGCCGCGCTGCCGGGCTATAATCCCGACTTGACGCTTATGGACCAGATGGGCGTGCTGATGGTCTGGGGCACCTCACTGCTCTTCATCGACAGCATTGCGATCATCCTGCTTTACGAGCGGCTGCGCGGACCGGTATTCGGCAGTGCGACACTGCGCATCTTCGTCAGTCTCTCCTGCCTGCTCACCTTCGATCAGGTCGGCTTCTTCCTCGGCCTGCACATGGTTGCAGGTACGCCGATCAGCGCTCTGATCGGCGGCTGGATCGCGAAGATGGGCGCAGCCGCCTTCTTCAGCGGCATGGTCGGCCTCTACCTGCACGCCTTCGAGAAACGCCTGCCCGATGCCGGGCGCAAGGAACTGGCTGATGTGTTCAGCAAGCTGACCTATCGCCACCGCTACGAGGAACTGCTCGGGCGGACCGGCCTCGACGGATTGACCGGTGCGCTGAACCGCGACCGGCTCGACGTGCTTGGCGAAGCAAGCCTCGGCAAGGCGCGCGCCCGCAACCTGCCGGCAAGCCTGACGATGATCGCCATCGACCGCTTCATCGAGATGAACGACCATTATGGCCACGCCGCCGGCGACGCGGTGCTGAAGGGCGTGGCGGAGCGTATCAAGGCAAGCGTGCGCGGCAGTGACCAGATCTACCGCTATGGCGGTGAGGAATTCGTGGTCATCTGCGAGGGTGTGACGCATCGAGACGCGCTGGCGCAGGCCGAGCTGCTGCGCCAGTCCGTGGCGACGAGCCTCGACGGCGCGCCGTCGCTGACCCCGACTGTCAGCATCGGCGTCACCACGCTGCCGGAAGATGGCGACAAGCTGACCGACCTGCTGCGGCAGGCGGACCGGCGGCTCTATGAAGCCAGGCGACGTGGCCACGATCAGGTGGTTGGCCGCGAGGTAACCGGTCAGGCGGGCTAAGGCGCGCAATTGGCGCTGCAACACGCCTGACGCCATCACAGGAAAGGCGACGCCACCACACGCACGGCCAAAAAGCATGCGTGCGGAGGCGCACTTACACCTTTTATATTCGAACTCTTATATTATAATCGTATACTGACTATGGAGATTGCGATGTCGGAGAAAATCCTGCTCGCCGGGGCGGCCGGCGCGATCGGCAAGCGGCTTGTGCCTCTGCTGATCGAGGCCGGCCATGATGTCTTCGGCACCACACGCTCGGCCGAGAAAGCGGAAGGCTTGCGCGAGGCCGGTGTCACACCGCTGGTCATCGATGTTTTCGACGCCGCCGCGCTGAAGAAAGCGCTGACCGCGATCCGGCCGGAGACGGTCATCCACCAGTTGACCGACCTGCCGCCCGGCACCGA
>OUNM010106609.1_pt1 | contig 22006 bp, 14 predicted proteins | sample 1769961 | NCBI WGS metagenome assembly OUNM01 (sample SAMEA3914820, study PRJEB12502) | metagenome | biome: forest; material: soil | place: USA | collected 2012-03-12 | depth 0.3 m
GACTTCTACAGAGCCGCATTTGCCGCTCTCGCACTTTCCATGGACGTACTGATTATTGAAGAAGGCCGGCTGAAATCCAATTACTGGAACGATCTCTGGCGTTACCGGGAGTTGTTTTACTTTCTTGCCTGGCGAGACCTTTTGGTGCGCTACAAGCAAACCGTCGTCGGCGTGGCTTGGTCGCTCATCAAGCCATTTCTTACGATGCTGATCCTCACGCTGGTCTTCGGCAAACTCATGAAGGCTTCCTCCGGCGGCGTCCCCTATCCCCTCTTCGTGCTTTGTGGGATGGTGCCTTGGATTTTCTTCTCCACGGCTGTCTCGGAGAGTGGCAATAGCCTTGTTGGAAATGCCAATCTCATTTCCAAAGTCTATTTTCCACGTCTCGTCGTACCCGCGAGCAGCGTGATTACGAGTTTCGTGGATTTCCTCATCTCGGGCGCCTTTCTCATCGTGTTGCTTGTTTGGTATCACTTCGCACCGTCGGCAAATGTCATCGCATTGCCGATTTTTATCGCCCTCGCCTTTGGCGTCGCCTTCGGCGCGGGCCTCTGGATCGCCGCACTCATGGTTGAGTACCGCGACTTTCGTTTCATTGTGCCCTTCGTCGTGCAATTCGGCCTGTATGTCTCGCCGGTCGGCTTTGCCAGCACGGCCGTTCCAGAAAATTTCCGCTTTCTTTATGCCTTAAATCCGATGGTGGGCATCATCGACGGTTTCCGCTGGTCAATCCTCGGCGGAACCAATGCGCTCTACCTTCCTGGAATTATCGCGTCGTTCTTTGTCACAGCCCTGCTGTTAACGAGCGGCGTCTGGTATTTCCGGAGGATGGAACGGACCTTCGCCGACGTGATTTAAAGCAAGCCATTTTCATCGATCCAGCTTTCTGCCATGGGCGAACCCATCATTACCGTCGAAAACCTCGCCAAACGTTATATCCTCGGCCATCAGCGGTCGAAGGACGACGGATTCCGCCATTTACTCGAGGACGCCTTGCGTGCACCGCTTCGCTGGCTGCAATCGCGCAAGGATGACACCCCGGAGAAGCAGGAATTCTGGGCGCTCAAAGGGGTCTCCTTTGAAGTAAGACTGGGAGAAGTCGTCGGCATCATTGGCCGAAATGGCGCAGGCAAAAGCACCCTTCTGAAAGTGCTCAGCCGCATCACCGAGCCAACCAAGGGCCGGATCAAAGTGGTGGGCCGAGTCGCCAGCCTGCTGGAAGTCGGCACCGGTTTTCACCCTGAACTCACGGGGCGCGAAAACATTTTCCTGAACGGCGCCATCCTCGGCATGAAACGGCTGGAGATTAAGCAAAAGTTCGACGAAATCGTGGCCTTTTCCGAAGTGGAGCAATTCCTAGATACACCGGTAAAGCGTTACTCGAGCGGCATGTACGTGCGACTGGCCTTTGCCGTGGCCGCTCATTTGCAGCCCGAGGTGCTGATCATTGATGAAGTACTCGCAGTCGGCGATTCCCGTTTTCAGCAGAAATGTCTAGGCAAAATGAAAGACATGTCCACGAGTGGACGGACGGTTCTTTTCGTCAGCCACAGCATGGCCGCCATTCAGCAACTCTGCTCGCGCGCCATCCTTATTCAATCCGGCAAAGTGCAGGCCGATGGCGTTCCGGCAGACGTCACAGCCCAGTACCTCAGCGATGCCTCGGGCGGTGAGGGCGGCAGCTTTTCTCTCGAAGAACATCCGAGCCGCTCAAAGTCCCACGAAAACCTCATCCGCCGAATGGTCGTTCGAGACAGCCACGGGGAAACGACGAGTTGTGTCTATCCCGACGAAGCCGTAACCATCGAAATCGAGATCGTTACTTCAAAACCGATCCGCAATCCCCAAATCGCAATTGCCGTCGAAGATGGAAATGGCCGGCGCATCATGACCATGGCCACCTATTTTCGCCCGACGGAATATCCCACACTCAGTGGAACATGCATTGCTAAATGCCAGATGGACGCCCTGCTCCTGGGTTCCGGACGGTATCTGCTGAGCGTGAGCGTGGGCAGCAAAGCGGATGGTTTGCTGGATTCACTGGACTGCGCGGCCTGGTTTGAAGTGGCCTGGCGAAATCACTATGGAAATGGCGAGCCCTTCCTGCCGGTGTACGGACCCGTGCTCAAATCGTCCGAGTGGCAGGTGGAAAAGCAGAGCGAATCCGCTACGACGACCTCGGATTTGGAACTCGCTCAATGCCGCTGAGTTCCTTCCGAAAGCGCCCACTAATTAAGTAACTTCATCACCAAAGACCAGCCAGCCATGCAATACACCGGCGAAAGAATGATACCCGAAGAAGCGAGTGCGGACACCTTTTGGGAACATATTTATCGTTATCGCTTTGCCGCCGACTATGTGAAGGGAAAGCAGGTCCTGGATATCGCCTGCGGTGAAGGCTACGGCTCGGCGTCGCTTATCAAGGCCGGTGCGACAAGCGTGCTCGGCGTGGATATCTCGGAGGAAGCCTGCCGACATGCCCGCGATAAATACGGCATTCAGACAAAGGTAGGCGATGCACAAAACATTCCTGTTCCCTCAGCCAGCGTGGATGTTGTCATTTCCTTTGAAACGATCGAGCACGTCCCCGAGCCAGCCCGTTTTCTCGATGAATGCGTGCGCATTCTGCGTCCGGGCGGTGTTGCGGTGATTTCGACACCGAATAAAAGCGCGTATCAGCAACTTAGCCCCAATAACCCATACCATTGCGCGGAGTTAACAAACGACGAATTTGCCAGACTTTGCGAAGCGCGCTTTTCCCAGATTCGCTACTATTCGCAGCGTCCGCTTAAGGTACCATGGTGGGATCTACGCGGAATTTCCGCAATCGACTGGGCGCCGCGCAAAGTGCGTGGAATGACGCGGCTCTCGCGCTTTATCACCCGGCAGTGCTGCGGTCATCTTGCGGAACACGAAACGAGGCGATTTCGCGCCGCACCGCTTGATGCCTTGGAACTGAGCGAGCATAGCCTTTCTTCCTTTGTTGATCCCTACGTGGTCCGGCCGCAAACCGTGACCAGCCGGGAATCTGATATCTATACCATTGCTGTCGTCTCCCGATAGTCTTCAAAAAAGCGCGAACGCGTTTCCCGATTCGCCGGCGCTGGGTTCCAAAAAACCATTGGCGGCAGCTCCACTAGTCAGCGTGATTGTTCCGAATTACAATCACGTGCATTTTCTTCCAAAGCGTCTGGAAAGTATCCTTGCGCAGACAGTCCAGGATTTCGAACTCATTGTCCTCGACGACGCCTCGACCGACGGGAGCGCGCAACTGCTCCAGAAGTTGGCGCAGGAGCACCCGATGCAGCTGGTGATCAATTCAACGAATAGTGGTAGCCCATTTGCCCAGTGGAAAAAGGGCGCCCTGCTCGCCCGGGGAAAGTATCTTTGGATCGCGGAATCCGATGACTACGCCGACAGGCGTTTCCTGGAGAAACTGATCGAGGCGATGGAAAAGAATCCGGCCGTGGGCCTGGCCTACAGCCAGTCGTTTCAAGTAACAAAGGAGGGCTTGGTGGGAAATTCCTGCGAGGAATGGAATCGCACGCTGAACGAGAATCGCTGGAAAACTGATTATACGAATGCCGGCCGCGACGAGGTCGCACGCTTTCTGGTCATTCACAATAGCATCCCTAACGCCAGCGCCGTCCTGGTGCGGAAGGATTTGTTTTTGCGCGCGCTTGCCGGTACGGAAGGGCGCCGGCTGGCGGGGGATTGGTGGACGTGGGTGAGGGTCCTTCTCGAATCGGACATCGCATTCGTGGCCGAGCCTCTGAATTACTATCGCATGCACGATCAATCGGTGCGCGATACCACCAAAATGGTCGATACCTGCCGCGAAGAGCTTTCCGTCAAAGCCTACATCTGCTCCCAGGTGCCCGTGGCCGCGGGCGAACGCCGCCGCACTTTTCATGAGCAGATGAACAAGTGGCGCAAATGCGTAAAAAGCGGCGAAGCTCAATTAAACAGAGCAACGATTCTTCAAATGCTCGGCGACGCCCGCAAAATCAGCATGCCGGGCGCGTTGCGCATGGCAGCCTGTTACTTTAAGGCGAAATTGATCAACTCCGCAGCTTAGTATTTTTGATGGAAGAGAAGCCTCCACGCGTTTCCGTGATTATGCCCGTGTACAACGGGGAGAAAACGCTGGGCTTGGCCGTGGAAAGCGTCCTCCAGCAAACATATCGTGATCTCGAACTGATCTGCGTAGACGATGGATCGACGGACGAATCCCCGGCCTTGCTTCGTACCTTTGCAGAGCGTGACCGGCGCATGATAGTGATCTGCCGTCCCAACACCGGGATCGTTGGCGCAATGAACGATGGCCTGGCCGTCGCACGAGGTGAATATATCGCACGCATGGACCACGATGACTATTCGCTGCCGCAGCGGCTGGAGCGGCAGGTCGAATTTATGGACGCCCAGCCGGATGTGGTGTGCTCAGGCAGCCGGGCGTTGCGCGTAGATCCTGATGGCGATCCGATCGAAGTATGGCGGGTGCCGCTCACGCATGAAGAAATCGATGCCCACCATATTGTTCGCGGCAGCGGCGGCGGCATCATTCATCCTGCGGCGATGTTTCGCCGGGAAGCGATGACGAGGCTGGGTGGATATCAAGCCAGCGCAGAACTCGCCGAGGATCTGGATCTATGGTTGCGGTTTGCGGAGACCGGACGCCTGGCGAATCTGGAGGAAATCCTGCTCTACTATCGCGTGAGTCAGAGTGGTCTCTCCCTTTCGCGCCGGGAAGCTCAGGCCAAGCGGGCGCACGAAGTCGTCAACGCCGCCCGCCGCCGCAGAACCATGCCACCGGCCCCACCCGAAGAGCCGTGGGTTCCCTCCCAGGAATATCAACTGCGCTCCAATATCATCGCCGCCAAAGCAGAAGGCTATTGGCGAACGGCTCGCAAATATGCATTTCGATTGCTGCGGCAGCGTCCCGTGTCGAAGCTAGCGTGGCTGGTGTTATTTCAAAGCACCATCTGCCTCGCGCTCGGGCTTGGGAATCAAAAGCCGCTTTCTTGGAAACTGCGGCAGGCGCTTTCTTAGCTCATGCGTATCGCGATTGTTAACGAAAAGTGGACTGCCGGGGCGACACGCTGCGCGCGAGATATCCAGCGAGGTTTGGAAGGGACGCACACGGTCCGCTACTTTCCCGATGGGCAAAAGCTCACCAGTGAAACGCAGCTTGCAGAGTTGGAACAATTCCGACCCGACGTGGTCCATCTCCACTCTTACTATAGCGATCTCCCGTATTCCTTTCTCGCGGAGGTGGCTTCGCGGTACCCTACGGTGATGACCCCGCACGATCCCCGGCCGATCGGCAATATGCTGCTCCCGTGCTGGAACTGCGAGGAATACCGGACCTGTTTTCATTGTCCGCTGATTGGCAGGCTCCAACGGTACACACTCGTGCGTCATCGTTATCATCGCTGGCGGTTGGAAAAGCGGCGTATCCATGCGCGTTTGCCGGAGAAAACAACCTTTGTTTGCGTGAGCGATTGGATGCGGAAACGCGTCGAAGCTACAGAACTCAAGCGACTGCGTGTTGAGCGAATCCACAACGGAATCGACCTGGAACATTTCAAACGAATCCCAGACGCCCGGCAAAAACTGGGGTTGGCCGAGAAGGCCAAAGTCCTCCTCTTCGCCGCCCATCACAACGGCTGGGTGGCCGATGAACGCAAAGGCGGGCACGTGCTTGCCAAGGCTCTGGAAAGCGTGGTGCTGCCAAAATTTCCAGACCTGATTGTCCTCGCGGCCGGCGGAGGGATGATCCCTAACTTAAGAAACGTCCGCCCGCTCGGATTTATCGAACAACGCGATATTCCTCTCTACTACACCGCGGCGGATGTCTTTGTGGCGCCCTCACTAGCGGACAATCTACCCTATACCGTGCTGGAAGCGATGGGCTGCGGCACGCCTGTCGTGGCATCGCGAGTCGGCGGCATTCCAGAAGAAGTGGACGATGGATGCACCGGACGCCTGTTTACGGTCGGTTCGCCCGAGGATTTGGGTGCGGCGATCATCTCTGTGTTGGAAGACGCGGATTTGGCGGCGGCGATGGGAAAGGCCGGTCGGGCCCGTGCCGAGGCGATGTTTGGACTCGCTGGATTTGTCGCCAGCTATGAAAAGCTATACGCATCCCTGTGCCCAGGAGGGGTGGGTGTGCATGACACTGATTCGCAAAGCGCAACTGCCAGCTTCGTGAAAGCGTAAGTACCATACGGGATGAGGATTGCGTTTATTAGTTATGAGGCTCCGCCGGACACGCTCATCGGTGGAATCGGCACGTATGTTGGACAAGCCGCACGCACCCTTGCATCTCGCGGACACGAGGTAGAAGTCTTCGCCGCGTCTCCGCATGAATCAAAGGTCAGCTGCGCGGATGGCTATCAGACACATCTCGTGCAGACCGCACTCACCTTTGAAGACCGGCTAGCCTTCCCATCCGCAGTGGGTGAAGTTTTTGCCAAACGGCATGCCGAAGCCCCATTCGAAGTCCTCGAAGGACCGGAATTCCTTGCGGAAGCGAGGGTCGCCCGAAAACTCGTGCCGGAAATCCCGCTCGTCGTGAAGCTGCACATGTCGATGACGCTGATCCGGCGAATCAACCATGCGCCGGCAACCCCGCTCGCAAAGTTGAAGGCGGGCATCAAAAAAGTTGCGCAACCCGTCCTCCAATTAAAACGCTGGCAGGAATTCGACTATGCTGCTTTCGAACTCCCGCATCTCATGGAGGCCGATGAGATCAGCGCACCCTGCCGCGAAATTGGCGAGCTGACAGCCCGGATGTGGAATCTCGACGGCAAACAGATGGTCAAAGTCCCCTACCCATTTGTGCCGCCGCGCGAGCTGTTGGAAATCCCGGTGGCTACGGAAACGAACACCATTGGTTATATTGGCCGTCTGGAGCAGCGCAAAGGCGTCGTCGATTTCGCGCACGCTATTCCTTCGATACTCCAGCGCTTTCCCAATACCAAAATCCTCTTTGCGGGTGCGAGCGAAGCTTCGCCGGTTAGCGGGCTCTCCATGCGGGAATACCTGGAAGATCTTCTCGCTCAGTGGAAAGGCCAGATTGAATTCCTTGGGCGAATCCCCCATGAACGAATGGCCGAAGTCTTTCGCCGGATGGATGTCGCCGTCCTGCCCAGCCTCTGGGAAAATTTCCCCAACGCCTGCCTGGAATCCATGGCGGCTGGTCGTGGAGTAGTAGGCAGCAGCGCGGGAGGCATGGCGGAGCAACTGGATGGCGGCAATGTTGGGTTACTTGTCCATCCGCGCCAGCCGAAGGCCCTGGCGGAAGCGGTCTGCCGTTACTTGGAAAACCCGGATTTTCGTAAAGACATGGGCGCAAAAGCCCGCGCCCGCGTGCTCTCCGAATATAGCGCGGAACGCATCGGCGAAATGACGGAACAAAGTTATCAGCGTGCCATTGCGCAACGCAAGGCAGGTGGCCGGAAGTGGCGCCTCTCGTGAAAGCCTCCATCATTATTTGCACGCACGATCACCTGGAATCGCTCCGCGCCACCATGGAAGCGCTCGCCAATGTGCGCGTCCCGGATGGCATCGAAACGGAATTGCTCCTCGTGGAAAACGCCTGCACCGACGAGACGGCGGCGTTTGTTAAAACAGCCCAGCTTCCGAATATGCTATGCCGCGCTCTGCACGAACCAGTGAAAGGGCAAGTGCGTGCGCGCAATCGCGGCCTCGCCGTAGCGGAAGGTGACTTCATCCTTTTCACGGACGACGATGTGCGCCCCGCAAATGACTGGTTGGAAAAGCTATGCGCGCGCCTTGTTGCTGGCGAATGTGACGCGGTGATCGGTCAGGTAATCCTCGCCAGCCATCTGGAACGGCCATGGATGAACCGCCGTCTTCGCGCCACGCTCGCGATAACCGAGGGCTTGGAAGACGGATGGCTCACCGAAATGGTGGGCGCCAATATGGGATTCCACCGCCGAGTCCTGGAAAAAGTACCGCAATTTGATGAAGAACTCGGCCCCGGTGCTCTCGGATTCGGCGATGATAGCCTTTTTTCCTGGCAAATCGAAGCGGCTGGTTTTCGACTCGGGCGCGCGCCGGAGGCTGTGGTTGAACATCACTGCGACGCCTCGCGTTTGCTCCGCCGCAACTATCTCGAATCAGCCCGCAAGAGTGGACAGAGCCATGCCTATCTGCTCCATCACTGGCGGCATGAAAAGATTTGTTATCCGTACGCCCGCCTCGCTTTGGCACAGCTCAAACTGCTTCGCCGCCGTCTGATTTCATCCCGGGATTCGACACGTCTCGAAGGCTGTGCCGATTGGGAATTCTCGCTGCACGCGGAATTGTGGCGCTATCGTCAGTATCTCCACGAAAGACAACGCCCGCGAAATTATGCGAAGCGAGGTCTGGAAAAAATTACCGCCCAATCCCGCGGCCAGATGCCGGCGTAAGCATGGATCAGGAGTCGAACATGGTTGAAACACTGCAAACGCCGCCTGTATCCCCAGGTCCCAATCAAGTAACAGCCCGCCCCGCACACGCCGCTGCGCTCCGGTCTTACGCGATTTTCGTCGCGATTCTTTCGCTTCTCTTTTCTCGCTCTCTCGTGGCACTGGCCGGTTATGCCCTGCATTCCACGCTGGATTCCTATATCCTACTCGTCCCGGTGATCGCCGTTTACTTGATGCGGCCTCGCCTCCGGACAACGCCGGTTTCTCCGGAGCGAAGCATCGCTGGAACCACCCTGTTCCTCGTTGCGGCCTGCAGCGCTTTGGCGTTACTTTGGAGCCACGGGATCTTCGGCTGGCCGGGTGGGGAAAACGATCAACTTACTGCGGCCGCATTTGCCTATGTTTCGCTGGTTGTCGCTGGCGGCTTCTTCTTCGTGGGATCGCGCTGGATGTCCGCCATGGCGTTCCCCATCGCATTCCTCTATTTCCTTGTCCCCCTTCCCGAGGCAGCGGTCACATTTTTGGAAAACGCCTCCCAAGCCGCTTCCGCCGAAGCCGCTGACCTTTTTTTCAGCGTAAGCGCGATGCCGGTCTTGCGCGATGGCTATATCTTCCAGATGCCCGGAATCACGATTCGCGTTGCCCAGGAGTGCAGCGGCATTCACTCCAGCCTGGTCCTCTTCATCGCCAGCCTGCTGTGTGCCCAGCTTTTCCTAAAGTCACCCTGGCGTCGCGCCCTTTTAATCCTGTTTATATTTCCCTTGGGGATCGTGCGAAACGGTTTTCGCATCTTTGTGATTGGCTGGTTATGCACCCACGTGGGGCCGCATATGATTCACCACCCGATTCATCACCGGGGCGGTCCGGTCTTTTTCGTTTTATCATTAATTCCCCTCTTCTTCATACTGCGCTGGCTTTGGCGAGGGGAAATGGAGCACCCGCGACCTGCGCCGGCCGCTTGAGGCCCGCTTTTAGGCTTGCTTCCGGCGATTTGCGCTAGATACCGTCCGCGGCTTATGAGTCGCCCGCTTGAAATAGACGCGGGTACTACCGCCCGCTACCTCCACCTCTTCCTGTGAATCTTGTGATGAAACCTTCTCTGCGTGCGAAAAGCCTCACGCTGCTTGCTTCTTTCAGCCTCATTCTTGCGATCTTTACCGGTTGCCAGACGCCCGATCTTTCCAAGCTTCCGAACCAAGCCGCGGAAGGCAGCAGCGCCCTCGTCGCCGGTGATACCATCAAGGTCTCGTTTCCCAATACTCCCGAGCTCACGCAGTCGCAGCGCATCCGCGCCGATGGCAAGGTGAATCTTCCCCTAATCGGCGAGGTCTCCGCCGCTGGAAAGAGCTTCACCCGATTCCAGGAAGAGCTCATTGGCCGCTACAAGCCGCAGCTCAAAGATGCCGAGGTCATTGTTTCGCTCGAGAGCAGCGCGATTCCCACTGTGGTGGTGGCCGGCGCAGTTCGCAAGGGCGGCACCATTCCCTGTGAGCGGCCCATCACTGTTTTCGAAGCGATCATGCAATCGGGTGGTTTTACTCCCGAAGCAAACCTGCGCCAGGTTCGCCTGTTCCGGGTGGTTAAAGGAGAGCATCGCAGCGAAGTTCTCGATATGCGCGGAGCGATGAACGGAGCTCCCGAGAAGGCGATTTATCTCAAGGGCGGGGACATCATTTTCGTCCCTGAGAAGATCCTCAATTTCTAGTTGAGAGGAAATTCCGGGCAGGCATCGCGGCCTGCCCGCCGCATTACAGCGCTTGCGAGAGGTTGATGGCTCCCGAGCCTTTCGCTCCGAGGAAGTAACCCGCTGCGGAACTGCGCTTCTGCAGCACGGCTCCTGCGAAGTTACGGTTCTTGGTTCCGTCAAAGAACCGTCCGCTGAACAGCCCCGTTTTCGCGGCAATCGATCCGGTGAGCTTGTCGGATACTCCGGTGACCGGCACAACCTTATCGGAGGCGCTCAAGGTCACCACTTGAGAGATCGTCGAGCGCAATCCTCCACCGCTGATCGTGACCTGGCCATTGCTCGACTTCTGCTGGAAGGCCAGTGCGGCGTGCAGCGGGTTAGTCGAGGGTGCGGTATAAGCAGAACCCTCGAGATCCACGGTACTGATCGAGCCACTCGGCACGAGCCACTGGAGGCTCCCATTCAGGTCGCTCTCACTTCCTGGAGTGGTGATATTTTGAAAGGAAACCATTCCGCTCAGGTGGCCGTTGCCGGTGAGCGCAATGGAGAGCGGGAAGCTGCCATTGCCGAGCATCACGGAGGAACCGCTGATGCTCGTGCCATCCGCGAGATGCCCGCTGATTTGCACCGTCCCCGAAGGCTGCACAGTGATCCGGCCATAGCCATTACCGATCTGGTTTTCTCCAGGGAAAACCACTGCGGTATAAACACCCGCCTGAGGCGCGGGATTGCTGGCCGAGTAAGGGGTCGGATCAGCCGTGACCGCCGAAGTGAAGCCGCTCACAGTGACGCTGCCCAAAATCCGGTCCGTTTGCGCGTCGAGCGCCAGCGTCACAACAGCCGGCTGGCCGCCGACTTTGGTAGATATCGTCGCATTGCCGTTAGCATCAAAGGTCCCGGAAACCGAAGCGGATGTTTTGCCAAGGACGATCTTTCCGGTGAATCGACCTGTGGAAATCAACTGAAAGCGAGCCGAGCCAATATTGTTGAAGGCCGGTGTGGGATTGGAAATCAAACCCGCGAAACCGCCTTGCTCCGCATAGTAGAGATTGCTCACTGTGACCGACGCCGAGGCAGTGCTGCTGCCATCGCTGATCGTATAGCTAAATACGGTTTGACCGGTGAAGGCGCCGGTGGGTGTGAAAGTAATCGTGCCATCACTGTTGATGCGTGTCGTTCCGCCGGCGGGCTGCGTGACCGCTACCACCGAGAGGTTTCCGGTGGATTGATCATTGGCCAGGACGTCGATGCTCACTGCTTTCTTAGTAGTGATGAGCACCTCGTCGTCCACTGCGACCGGAGGAGCCGATGGGGTCAGGAAAGACGTTTCGTTCGAAGGAGAGCTTTCCGCGTTGGAGGCATCGTAGGCCTTCACCTCGAAATAGTAGGTCACGCCCGGCTGGAGGTTAGGCACGTTTGCGGTGGTCGAATTTCCCACGTCGATTTGCTGCGTGTACTGGCCGCTGACCGTGCCATAATAGACGCGGTAACCAGCCGTAGGAAATGTGGGATCTGCGTCCCACGCAAGAGCCGCACTTTTCGAATTAGAAGCCTCAGCGGCGGTACCAAAAATGAGAGTTGCAAACAGTCCGAAGAGCAGTCTGCCTAGGGAGGATGTATGACAATTATGGGGCATATAAGTCCTATAGCAACGTCTGTGCCGCGCATTTATGGAGGTTTCGGTATGCGCCCCTTCCGAGGTCCCCGATCGGTCGCGCTTCATCCCCTGCCCTAGGCCTTTGACCCTTCAAATGCCCCTTTCCCTCCCCGCTTTCGCGGCCGCTCTCTTTTGCGGCGTCCTGGCCGTCGCCGTAGGCGTCCGCCGACGCCAATCTGTTGCGAGTTGGCTTTTCGGCGCAGGAATGCTGATCCTGGCTCTGGAGTGCCTCTTCGACGGATTGGCGCTCAGCAGCGATTCGGCGACCGCCGCCAGGCATTGGCAAGCGGTTGTTTTCGGCCTCCATTCTCTGCTCCCGGCGGCCTGGCTCGCGTTCAGCATTACTTACTCCCGGGGAAATTACCGGGAGTTTCTGCACCGCTGGCGACTCGCTTTGCTGGGGGCGTTGCTTGTGCCCACGGGGATCGCGGCCTGGTGCGGCGGGGAGTTTTTCCAAAGTATCCCCCTGAGTGAGCCCCCAAGTAACGGCTGGCTGGCCTATGGTCTGGGCGCGCGCGCTTTGGACGTTGTCCTGCTCGTGGCTGCGGTCCTGGTCCTCACCAATCTGGAAAAGACCTTTCGCGCCGCTGTGGGCACCACCCGCTGGCGGATTAAATTTGTCGTCCTCGGCGTGGGTGTCATCTTTGGCGCACGCATCTACACGCTCAGCCAGGCGTTACTTTACTCGGGCCGCGATCTTTCCTTTGCGCAAATCGACGTGGCGGCCGTCCTCGTCGGCTGCACGCTCATTGTCCTTGCCTGGTTGCGCCGTGGTTTTGCCGAAATCGATATCTATCCCTCCACCGCGCTGCTCCAAAGTTCAGTCACCGTCTTTTTAGCCGGCGGTTATCTTTGCATCGTCGGTCTTATGGCCCGAGTGCTCTCACGATGGGGCGGATTGGAGGATTTTCAGACGCAGGCGTTTCTCGTGCTGGTCGGGATCGTGGCGCTGGCGGTGCTGTTACTTTCGGAACGCTTTCGCCAAAAGGTGCATCTGGCCGTCAGCCGGCACTTTCGCGCGCCCGAGCATGATTTTCGCAAGATTTGGACTTTGCTTAGCGAACGACTGATCCGCGTGCTCGACGAACCGGCACTCTGCCTCGCCGGTGGCCAGCTCATTTCTGAGACTTTCAATGCTCTCTCCGTAACGGTTTGGTTACTTGATGAACGCCGGAACCGGATCACTCTCGGCGCTTCCACCGCGCACCTGGCTTCCGATGAGATGTCTATGGAGATTAGCGCCTCGGAATTTGAAGCCATGGCGCTGAAATTGAAGGCCTTCAAAGTTCCCTTCGACCTCGACGCTCTCGATGCGCCATGGACCACGCCCCTCAAAAAAGCGAGCACGACACAATTTCGCAAGGGCGGTCACCGGATCTGTGCACTGTTGCAAGCTGGAGACCGCCTCCTCGGACTCGCCGTGCTTGGCGACCGCGTCAATGGCGCACGCTATACCGCGGAGGAAATGGACCTGCTCGGCTGCATCGGCAATCAGCTCGCCGCCGGGCTGCTCAATCTCCGGCTCACCGAGGAGTTGATGCGCGCCAAAGAACTGGAGGCCTTCCAGACCATGTCCGCCTTCTTCGTGCACGATCTCAAGAATGCGGCTTCCAGCCTCACCCTGATGCTGAAGAATCTCCCGATCCATTTCGCCGATCCCGAATTTCGCGAGGACGCGTTGCGCGGCATTGCCAGCATTGTTAAACATATCAATCACCTCATCGCGCGCCTGAGCAGCCTGCGCAATAAGTTGGAGTTGAAGTCTTTGGAAATTGACTTAAACGAGCTCGTCTCCGAAACCTTGCGCGGCTTGACCGGCCTCCAGCACGTGGAAATGGTCACTGAATTGCGGGATTTGCCCAAGATGATTGCCGACCGAGAACAATTGCAAACGGTGCTCACTAATCTTTTCTTAAATGCAGGCGAGGCCGTCGGCAAAGAAGGTCGCATCGCCGTGGAGACAAGGCAGGTGGACGGTCGCGCCATCCTGTCAGTAGCCGACAACGGCTGCGGCATGAGCGGGGCTTTCGTACGCGATTCTCTCTTTCGGCCCTTTCATTCCACAAAGAAGAACGGTCTCGGAATTGGCATGTTTCAATCAAAAATGATTATCGAAGCGCATCGCGGCTCAATCCATGTAGAAAGCGAGCCCGGCAAAGGCACGACTTTTCGTCTTAGCTTCCCCCTGGGGCAACCCTTGTCATGAAATCCCGACTGCTCATCGTCGATGACGACGAAGAAATCCGCACCCAAATGAAATGGGCCCTCGCGGGCGAATACGAACTCTCCCTGGCGGGAGATCGCTCCGCGGCGCTGGAATTATTTAAATCGTTTCATCCCACGATAACGATTCTTGATCTCGGCCTTCCTCCCTCACCTAACCAGCCGGAGGAAGGTCTGGCCGCGCTTTCTGAAATACTAGCGATCGATCCGGCGGCCAAAGTGATCATCGTTTCCGGGCAGGGTGAAAAACAAACGGCCCTGCAGGCCGTGGGCGCGGGAGCATACGATTTCTTTTGCAAACCAGTGGAGCTGGACGAACTCAAGTTGCTTCTGCAGCGCACATTCTATGTCGCCGAACTTGAGCGCGAATATCGCGAGATGCACCGCCATCTCAATTCGGAGACTTTTGAAGGGATCATCGGCACCAGTCCGCAAATGCGCGGCGTCTTTGCCTTTATCCGCAAAGCCGCGCCGACGAGCGCACCCGTTCTCATTTTAGGAGAAAGCGGCACTGGCAAGGAAATGGCCGCTCTCGCCATCCACCGTCGCAGCCTGCGCCGTGACAAGCCTTTCATCGCTATCAACTGCAACGCCATCCCGGAAAATTTGCTGGAGAGCGAACTTTTCGGCCACGAGAAAGGCGCCTTTACGGGGGCAAATCAAATGCGCAAGGGCCTTATCGAAGGGGCCGCCGGCGGCACGCTGTTTCTGGATGAAATCGGCGAATTGCCGCCTCCCATTCAAGTGAAGCTGCTGCGCTTCCTGCAGGAGCAAACCTTCATGCGTGTGGGCGGGCGCACGGAAATCCAGATCGATACCCGCGTGATCGCGGCGACAAATGCCGATCTCAAAGAGTCCACGGCCAAGGGCGACTTCCGCGAAGACCTGTACTTTCGCCTCGCCGTGATCGTGATCAATCTGCTCGCGCTCCGCGAACGCAGCGACGATCTCACGTTGATCGCCCGCGAGTTTCTCCATCGCTATAGCACGCAGAATGGACGCTCCGGCCTCACTTTTGCCCCGGAAGCGCTGCGGGCGCTGAACCGCCATTCCTGGACGGGGAACGTCCGCGAACTGCAAAACCGCGTGCAGCGCGCTGTGATCATGGCCGACGGAAAGCGCATCACGGCCAAGGATTTGGAATTGGAGAGCGGCTCCGATGATCTGCCGCCGGTGACGCTTAAAGAAGCGCGCGAAAGCATCGAGCGTGATATGATTCAACAAGCGCTGAAGCGTCACCTGGGCAAGATCAGCTCCGCGGCAGCGGAATTGGGCATCAGCCGTCCCACGCTTTACGAGCTGATGGAAAAGCTGGCCATCTCACGGGAATAGGGTAGTTCTCCCACGGTCCTGGGGTTCCGAAATTTGATCGAGACAAGTAATATGAAGATGCCTTTTGCCCTCCCGTTGAAATTGCGGCTGCCCTTGCTGGCACTTTGTTGTGGACTGCTTTTTGCAAACTGCTCACCTCAAGCCAAAACGGCGCGCCATGTTTCTCGTGGGGAAAGCTATTTAAAGGCGGGCGATTATGAGAGTGCAAAGATCGAATTTCTCAAGGCTCTGCGGACGGATGCAAACAACCTTTCCGCAGTGCAAAATCTCGGCCTCATCTGGTCCGAACAGGGCGCCCCGGTTCGTGCGCTCCCTTACTTGTTCAAAATTCGTGAACTGGCCCCCGCGCAAGTAGAATCCCGGCTGCGGCTGGCCGAAATGCTTCGCTCCATCGGCCTCTATGGCGATGCGCGCAAGGAAGCACTCGCCGTTCTCGCGACTGCGCCTTCCAATGCCGATGCCTTGTTACTTTTGGCTGAAACCATTACCAGCCGGGAGTCCCTGGAGGAAACACAGCAGCAGATCGACAAATTTCCTGCGCGGAACGACGGACTTTACCAACTAGCTGTGGCGAACGTCGCTTTGAGAAAAGGGGATGCGGCCGCCATGGAATCCGCTCTCGGTGAAGCGGTCAAAGCCAGTCCGCAGTCGCCCGTGGTGCACCTCGCATTGGCCAATGCCGCCGCTTCACATCAGGATACAACTCGCAGCGAAGAGGAGTTCAAAAAGGCGCTGGCTCTCGCTCCGGCACGCTCCCCGATTCATCTTAACTATGCGGAATTCAAGGCGCGCTCCGGTGCCATGCCGGAGGCGAAGGCCCACCTGCAGGAGATCATCCGCCAGACCCCCGACTATCTACCCGCCTCTGTCATGCTGGCGCGCTTGGCGTTCGGAGAGAAAAAGTACGACGAAGCACTGGCGACGATCGATAGCTTGCTCCAAAGGGATGCGCTGAATATCGACGCTCTGATGTTGCAATCGGAAATCTGGCTGGCCAAAGGCGAAGTGGACAAGGCAGTGCAAGGTTTGCAGCGCGTGGGAGCCGATTTCCCCAAAATGCCCGGTGCCAGATATCAACTCGCCCGCGCTTTGTTAGCAAAAGGCGACACCACCTCTGCCGTCAAAGCTTTGAAGGAAGCTGTCGCCCTTAATCCCGAAAGCGCCGATCCGATCAATCTCCTCGCCGAAATCGATGCCCGCGAAGGACGGGCACAGGCGGCGGTAAATGCCCTGGAGCCTTTACTGCAAAAGCATCCGGAACTCGCCCAATCACGCCTTCTTCTGGCTGCCGCTTATCGTGCGGTCGGAAGACTGGATGATGCTGCCGCGCTTTTTCGCCAGCAGATCGAAAAGGCGCCACGGGAACCGCAGGGTTACTTTATGCTTGGCATGATCCTGCGCCAGCAGAACAAAACCGCCGAGGCTCAAAAGGCATTCACTCAGGCCCAGGAACTCGCTCCCAATGATCTCACCATTACCTTTCAACTGGTGGAGCTTGATGTGCTGGCGAATGACTTTGCTTCCGCTTTGCAAAAAGTTCAAACCCAGATCGAACGTCAACCAAAATCTGCCGGTGCACTCTTTCTACAGGGCAAGATTTACGCGACGCAAAAGGAGTGGGCCAAAGCGGAGGAATCGCTTCACAAGGCGCTTGAATTGGATCCCAGTTCCCCTTCCGCCTCCGATCTGCTCATCGGAATCTACGTTGCGACCAATCGCCTCGGCGAAGCTCTCAAACGGGAGGAAGAAATCGCGTCTGCGCATCCCGCGGACGCCAAGGCTCTGCAATCGCTGGGTGTAATGTACGAAAAGAGCGGGCAAATTCCCAAAGCCGTTGAGGCTTATGAAAAGTTGCTCGCCGTCAATCCCGAGTCAGTCGTGGCCCTTAACAATCTCGCGGCCATCTACGCAGGCCAATCCGGAAAGACCGACAAGGCCGTGGAAATGGCCAAGAAAGCGCACACCCTGCGCTCCGCAGATCCTGACATCAGCGATACCTATGGCTGGCTTTTGTACCAGAAAGGGGACTATCAGCAGGCTCTCACTCTTCTTCAGGAAAGCTCCACGGGAAGACAGACCAAGTCAGCCGAAGGGGAATTCCATCTAGGCATGGCGCTCGCCGGGATGGGCCAATACGATGCAGCCCGCACCCATTTGCACAATGCCGCCAGTGCTGCCGAAGATTTTCCGCACAAGAGTGATATTTCCCCACGATTGGCACTTCTGGAAGATTCGTCGGGAAAGCCGCGACAAGCAACTGCCGAGGAGCTCGAGGCGGCATCGAAAAATCAATCGGGCGATGTAATGATCTGGTTGTTACTTGGTGAAGCCTATCTTCGCAATGGCGCGGCGAAACAGGCCATCGATGCCTTTAACCAAGCGCTGAAATTGAATCCAAAGCTGGCTGCGGCGACCGCCCGCCTTGCACAGCTCAACGCGGACGCGCTTCACAATACCGACGAAGCGCTCCGCCTGGCAAAGAAAGCCCGGGAACTGGCGCCCGCCGATCCGCACGTCGCTGCCCTCGCGGGACACGCCGCTTTGCTCGCCGGCAATACCTCGTGGGCTTGCGAGCTATTGCAGGAAGCACGCGGCGCTGCTCCCAATGACCCGTCCATTTCCCGTGATCTCGCACTGGCAACCTACTGTGTCGGCAGAATTGCGGATGCACGAAAAGTGATGCAGGACATCGCGACGGCGGCCGGTAGCGGCACTCCTGAATCCCGCGATGCGCAAGCGTTTCTCGCGTTGACCTCCTACACGGGCGACCCAAAAGCGCTCAGTACCTTGGAGCCCCGCGCGGAACAAACACTTAAAACCAATCCCACCGATATTCCAGCGCTCTTAATCCGCGCCGCCGCTCAAAACCAGCGCGGCGACAAGACTAAAGCAGAGACCACTTACGCGGAAATATTGACGCCTTTCCCGGATTGCGAGCCCGCACAAAAGGCACTGGCCTTGTTCTATGCCGATGATCCTAACAAGCGCGGACCTGCCTATGATTTGGCAATCAAAGCCAGAAAAGCGCAGCCCGACGATCCAGAAATCGCCCAGTTACTTGCGGAACTAAGCTATCATCGAAACGAGTTCGATTACGCGGCGCAATTACTCAAGGGCAGCGCCGATAAAAAACCGCTCAGTGCGCGGTACCTTTATTACCTCGGAATGGCTCAATTTAAGACGAACAACAAACCGCAAAGTTTGGAAGCTTTGCGGCAGTCCCTTACTTCCGGCCTCCAGGAACCGCTCGCTGCTGACGCGAAGCGGGTAGTCGCAGAGTTGGAAGCGAAAAAGTAGGCGGATTTAGATCCCGGCCCCAAATTGCCCGTGATTTTTCAACCCATTGTAGATCCCTGCGGAACCGGTCCGCCTTTTTTCAGCGGCACAACGGCTCACCATTTGCATCTCCTCTGAATTTCCATTTTACAAAAATCCTATCCGGCCTTTTCGCCGGATTTTTTTTGACCAAATCATACGCCGCAAATCGCTTTTGACGGCTGGAATCTTTACACCTCTCACCGCATTCCGAGAATGCAGGACTCACAACGAAAGAATGGCGGTGCCATAGTCGCGCGGGATACTCCATCACAAGTAACTTCGCTTTGCGACACGGCTGATCGCCAGCCGGGTGGAACATTTCTGGTAGACCGATCGCAGATCCGAGATCAATGCTAATGCAACGATTCCTTTTGTGTCCCCATTTCCTCCCGAACAATTCGAAATTCTTCTGCCGCTCGCCTGTGAATGGGCCGAGGCCGAGGAGCAGCGCATCCTGAAAACAGGCGTGCCGCTCACGGACGCATTCATTAGCGATGCACGTCTCATGGGAGTGGCGGAACCGCATCGTGTCCGCTTGTTGCACGTGCGGGAAATTCCCGGTCCCACTCATCCTATGCTGCTCGCCGCCAGCGAAAAGGCCCAGCTCATTTCCCCTTTCACTGCTGGCCTCACCTTGCGCTACGGCATTTTCATTCGCGCGGATCGCCGGGGCGAAAGAGATCTGGTGGTGCACGAACTCGGACACACCGCACAATACGAACGGCTCGGTGGCTTCGAGCCGTTTCTCCGGCAATACCTGCTCGAATGCTTTACCATCGGCTATCCACAAGCCCCCATGGAACAGGAGGTCATTGCCCGCTCCGCAGAAATTTGCGGCCATGCCGGCCGCTGATCATGTTCGCTCTGATGCGGCTGCGAGCGCCGATGTTACTTTAAAAATCGCGCTGCGCAGCTCGGCGACGTCGATGGGTTTGACGAGATGCGCAAGAAAACCTGCTTCATACGATCTCTGCACGTCTTCTTCCATGCCGTATCCGCTCAGAGCAATTCCGGTGAGGCCATATTCAGCGCGCAAGTGCTCCATCAATTCCACGCCGGTGCCGTCGGGCAGTCCCAGATCGGAAATCACCAGATCGAACTGATTGGCCGCAGCCAGCGAACGCGCCTCGTAAAGCGATTTCGCAGGCGTTACTTGATATCCATTTCTCGCCAGCAAACGCACCAGCACCTGTCTCGTCGATTCATGGTCTTCTACCACGAGCAATCGCAGCACGGGCCGTTCACTTTCCAGCTGCTTTCGGGCGGTTTCCGGATTCACCGGCAGCATCATCAAATTCGCGCGCGGCGCCATCGCGCCCGGCAATTCGACGGCGAAAACGGCGCCTTTGCCGGGCCCGGCACTCGCTGCCGTTACCGTGCCATGGTGTAACTCGAGAATTGCCCTCGCAATCGCCAGGCCGAGCCCCAAGCCTCCGTACGAGGTGCGCACATCCTGTTCGAAAGGCTTAAAAATTCGCTCCACGGCCTCCGGCTCAAAACCAATCCCGTCGTCGATCACCTCCACCCGAATATGCTCCGTTTCCGGTGCGCCCATGTTTCGTGATCGAACGATAATCTTCCCGTCCTGAGGGGTAAATTTCACGGCATTGCGCAGCAGATTCCAAAAGACCTGCTGCAACCGCGCCATGTCCCCCGGTATGCAACATCGATTCGCGTTCAGTTCCAGTTGAATGCGAATTCCTTTCTCCCGCGCGTCTTCACCGACAATTTCCACGACAATGCCGATCACGGAATGCACGTCGCATTCCTCGGTGCGAAGCGCGAGCTTTCCGTGGGTGATGCGCGTAAGATCCAGCAGGTCATCGATCAGCCGTGCCTCGAGCGCAATGTTATGTTTCACCATTCCGAGTTGAGCGCGCACATCGTGAGGGAGCCGTTCATCTTCGTATAACGCTGCGGCCGTCATCAGCACTGGTGTAAGCGGCGTGCGCAACTCGTGTGAAAGCTGCGCGAGAAAGCGGTCCTTGGCTTGCGAAGCGGTCTCCGCCTGTTCCTTGGCGGCGTTCAAAGCCTGTCGCGCCTTCACCTCCGCGGCGATATCCAAAAAGTAACACACTACTCCATGGCTGCCGTCCACTAAGGTGATGCGATCGATCCGCCATTGATAACATTCCGTCACCCCGCAATCTTTTCGCTCTGCAATTCCTTCAGAGACACTATAGGATTCTCCAGTCTCAAGCGTATGCCGGAATCGCTGCACCAACTCGTCCGCAATATCTCCGTCCCAAAGCAGGTGGATCACTTCGTCGAATTCGCGGCCGACTAAATTCGGAATGGGACCAAAAGCGGAGCGCGCCGTTGGGTTTACGTGCTGGATTCGCATCTTGGAATCCACGACGTAAATCCCCATCGGCGCATTGTTGAGCAGCGTCTCGAATTGCTCGGTGCGCCGCCGCAGCTTCTCTTCGCCTTCTCTCCGCAACTTGCTGAGTGCGATCTGGGAAGCAACACGGGCCAGCAACTCCCGCGCGCTGAAAGGCTTGATCAAGTAATCATCGGCTCCGGCATCCAGCCCCTCCACACGCGCCTCTTCCCCCGCCCTTGCGGAAAGCATGATCACCGGCAGTGCGCGCGTTTTCGGATCGGAGCGCAATTTCTCCAGCAAACCAAAGCCGCTCAAATGCGGCATCATCACATCCGTTAAGACGAGATCGGGCTGCTTCCCGTTGAGCCATTCGAGCGCCGCTTCTCCATCACCCACGGCCTGCACGTTATATTGTTCCGCAAGCAGCCGCGTCACGTAGCCACGCATATCCGCGTTATCATCCGCGATAAGGATCAACGGGGCATCCTTATTCAGATCTGGGGTGTCCCGTCCCAGTAACGGCTGCACGGTCAACATTTCATTGACCCCTTCAAATGCCCCGTCTGAACTCCACCCGGCTGCTTCGGCGACAAACGTGGTCACCCCTGGACCAACAGAAATGCTTTTCCCAACTCTGCCCACGCGCTCGGATGGCAAATGAGCGCTTCCCGTGCGAATGGCCACGGTGAATACCGTCCCCTCTCCTTCCCGGCTCTGCACCTTCACCTCGCCTCCGTGGAAACGCACCAGTTCCTGCACCAAAGCGAGACCGATGCCTGTGCCTTCATGCGTTCGAGATTTCACCCCGCGCGCCCGGTGAAAACGCTCAAACACTTTCGATAATTCATCTTCCGGAATACCGACCCCCGTATCGCGCACCCGCATCTCGACAAGTTCTTCATCTCCGCGTAGCGCGACCTCGATCTCCCCGGCAAACGTAAATTTGAAAGCGTTGCTCAAAAGATTGAGCACGATTTTTTCCCACATTTCACGATCCACAAACACCACCTCAGCCAGTGGTGGAC
>OUNM010739407.1_pt1 | contig 21971 bp, 15 predicted proteins | sample 1769961 | NCBI WGS metagenome assembly OUNM01 (sample SAMEA3914820, study PRJEB12502) | metagenome | biome: forest; material: soil | place: USA | collected 2012-03-12 | depth 0.3 m
CCTGCCACACGGTGTAGAGGTCGGCCTTCTTCACGTGCGGGAAGACGATGTTCTGGGCGTGGGTGACGCGCAGTTCGTCGAAGCTGTAGTCCTTGGCCAGCTGCGCCATCAGGCGGATCTGGTCGGCGGTGGCATCACCGGGGATGCCGCCCACGGGCTTCAGCGAAACCGTGGCGATCACGTAGCCCGCCTGCTTGTGGGCATGCGTGTTGCGTTCCACCCAAAGGCGGAAGTCGGGATCGGTCAGGTCCAGTTCGTCCGAAATGCCGGCTTCGAAGCCCGGATCGACGAAGTGGGCCTTGATGCGTTCCAGTTCGGCCAGCGGCGGCTCGATCGGCTGGGTCAGCAGGTGCGCGAACTCTTCCTCCACCTGGCGGACGTATTCGTCGCGGCCCAGTTCGTGGACGAGGATCTTGATGCGCGCCTTGTACTTGTTGTCGCGGCGGCCATAGCGGTTGTAGACGCGCAGGCACGCTTCCGAGAACGTGATCAGCTGGTCCAGCGGCACGAAGTCGCGGATCAGCGGGGCGATCATCGGGGTGCGGCCCATGCCGCCACCGGCGTAGAACTGGGCGCCGATCTCGCCGGCGTCGTTACGCACCATCTTGATGCCGATGTCGTGCAGGCGCATCGCCGCGCGGTCGGTTTCGGATGCGATGACGGCGATCTTGAACTTGCGCGGCAGCACCAGGAATTCCGGGTGGAAGCTGGACCACTGGCGCAGCAGTTCCGCATAGGGGCGCGGATCGACGATTTCCTCGGCGGCGGCGCCGGCGAACTGGTCCGAACTGATGTTGCGGATGCAGTTGCCGCTGGTCTGGATGGCATGCATCTCCACTTTGGCGAGTTCGGCCAGGATGTCGGGCGTGTCTTCCAGCTTGATCCAGTTGTACTGGATGTTCTGGCGCGTGGTGAAGTGGCCGTAGCCGCGGTCATACTTGTCCGCGATGTCGCCCAGCAGCGTCATCTGCGCGGAATTCAGCGTGCCATAGGGCACCGCGACGCGCAGCATGTAGGCGTGGAGCTGGAGGTAGAGGCCGTTCTGCAGGCGCAGCGGCTTGAACTGATCCTCGGTCAGGTCGCCAGCAAGGCGGCGGCAGACCTGGTCACGGAATTCCGCGACGCGCGTGTCGACCATCTGCTGGTCGTATTCGTCGTACTTGTACATCAGATCACCCAGTCTGCGGCTGCGGGGTCGGACGGCTTCAGCGTCAGGTCGAGGCGGACGGTCGGCCCAAGGGCGCGGATACGCTCCTTGATGTGGGCCGGGCGGACGCCTTCTTCGGTCTTCGCGCCATCGACGATATAGGCGCCGACGACATTGCGAGCGCCTTCCTCACGCGCGGCAAGGGCGGCGCCATGCTCACCCACGTCGGCGGAATCGTTGACATCCAGCGACCAGCTTACGCCGGTCCACCAGATGACCGCCCCGGTCTTGAGGTCGTTGCCCGTCAGGATCTTCACTGTTGTACTGCCTCCAGCGCTGTTGCGCTTACGATGGTATCGGGCTGCGCGGTGACAGCGCCGATGACGATGAGCGCGGGGCTGGCCACCCGTTCCCGCTCAACAAGGTCTGCAAGGCCGGCAAGCGACGCGCGCAGCACGCGCATGTCGCCACGCGTGGCCTTTTCGATCACCGCGACGGGAACGTCGGGCGTCAGGCCGTCCGCAATCAGCTTTTCGGTGATCTGGGCGGCGGTCGCAAGGCCCATGAAGATCACCAGCGTACGGCCCTTGCCGGCAAGGCCGGACCAGTCCTGGTCGGTCAGGCCCTTGCACTGGCCGGCCACGAAGCTGACGATCGAGGCATGGTCGCGGTGCGTCAGCGGAATCTGCGCGGCGGCGGCAGCGCCCAGCGCGGACGAGATGCCGGGCACCACGTCCACGGGAACGCCGGCGGCGTGGCAAGCCTCAGCCTCTTCGCCGCCGCGACCGAACACGAAGGGGTCGCCGCCCTTCAGGCGCACGACGTCGTTACCGGCCAGTGCCTCGCGGACGAGGAGGGCGTTGATCTCTTCCTGCTTCATGGTGTGGCGCGAACGGGCCTTGGCCACCGAGATCAGGCGCGCAGTAGGGCGCGCCATGGCCAGGATCGCGGGATCGACCAGCCCGTCATGCACGATCAGCGCGGCGTTCATCACCAGCCGCGCGGCGCGCAGGGTCAGCAGGTCCGGATCGCCGGGGCCGGCGCCGACCAGGAACACGCGTCCGATAGAGGCAGGATTCGTTTGCATGGTGGCGCACATGATACCGCAGACCAGTGGATACCAGCCAGAATGGCTTTGCAGGGGGCAAGGGCGGCTTTAGAGGAAGCGTAGTCCCGCCCTCAAGTCGTCGCAAATCCGGGCGGGAGCGGCCGGTGCCCCGCGGAATCTCCCATAAAGGAAATAGCGGATCGGCAAGCCGTGCGAAAAGAATTGCCGACCGGTTTCGATGGCGGAGATGCAATTCGGGCCGAAAGGCGATTCTCGTTCAGGCTATAGGCTTGATATTGATGGGTAATTTGGATGATCGACTTGGCAAGTCGTTGATTGGGAAATGCAATTTAGAGTTATGGTGAATATGCATTAATAATAAATCGGAATGAGCGTGGCAGATAATTGTCAATTGCATTTAAAATGATCTGGCGCAGATCTAGTGCAAGTGATCGCAAGAAGCTGTCTGTGCTTGCCCGTTCTGTCTACCAGTGAACTGTGGGTTCTTGTGCTGAAATAGGCAGGTAGACGGGGTGGGTAAGTGGTCAATCGGACCGGGTAATCATTAGCCGGTGCGCTAACCAAATCTTAACCCAGGGAGGGGACCTTTGCGCCTCCTGGAGATCGCACAATGCCCATTGAGGCACATTTCGAAGTTAACCCCGAAGCTGTCACGTTTGGCAGCGACCGCATGCGTGCACCGCGCCGCAAGCTGATGCTCGAAACGCAAGGATCGAGTGCGGCAGGTACGGAAATGCCCGTATTGGTTCACAATTTTTCCGAAACAGGACTGTTGCTGGAAAGCGCGGCCATGCTGTCGATCGATGAAACGATCGAGCTGGATTTGCCTGAGGCGGGGGCGACCCCGGCGCGGGTGATCTGGGCCAGCGGCAATCTTTACGGTTGCGCGTTCGACCGCGTGTTGCCGCGTTCGGCCTTGAGTGCCGCGCAGCTTCGCAGTGCGGTCCAACCCGGAATCGAGGTTGCCGCGCAGGCGAGCGTTCAGGCGGTAGGGCAGGCCGCGGGCCAAGGCGCAGGAACCGGCAATGCGCCAGCCGCGATCGGTGGCGAAAGCCTGGGCGAACGGCTGCATCGGCTGCGCAAGGAGCGTGGGCTGACGCAAGGCGAACTGGCTGCAAGGCTGGGAGTCAGCAAGCCCACAGTCTGGGCGTGGGAGCAGGGCCGGGCCCGTCCGATCGAGGATCGGCTTGAGGCTATTGCCCGCGAACTGGGCGTTGCAACCACCGAATTGCGCCCCGGACGCACGGTTGCCGGGCTGCCTGAACTTATCGCACGCTGTCGTGAGCAGATCGCCGCCGCCGTCGAAACGACACCGGACAAGATCAAGATCATGATCGAGTTGTGACCATGTCGCGACTCAGTTTTGTGCGTTTTCCGAGAATCGTCTTTGCGACTCGGCGCTCCGATGGTAAATATAGCAATAACAATTACTTAAGACAATGCAGGTTAGGTAACAGGGCTAACTTGTTTTGCATTTGAGTCGTTGTTAGGGTCGCATTTGAGGGCGTTCGATGGCCGGTGTCGTTTACTCATTTTAATGGGTGCGCGTCTGCTAACGGACCCGCTCGGGTGACTGCTTGTTCCTTGGGATCGTTTCACGATCCATCGGTACCGGGGCACTAAAAGCATGGGAATGGAATTCACATTCCGGGAATCTTGCACGCTGTACGGCCTCCTTGCGGAGACGACGTCGGACATCATCCTCAAGACTGATCTTGACGGCGTGATCGTCCATGCGTCTCCGGCGATAGAGCGGCTGGGCGTGCGGATCGCAACCGCGCCGCACCTCCTCTCTCTCGTGTCCGAGAGCGCCCGCGATGCCGTGGCCGTCGAACTGGCATCAGCGCTTTCGGGGCAACAGGCCGATGGGCAAACGGGCCGCTGGGTGGAGTTTTCCGCCGTCTCAACCGATGAGCGCGATATCTGGTTCGAATTGCAGGTGCGAACGCTGCGCGATGAACAGGGCGCGGTTTACGGCGCGCTGGCCGTGATGCGCAGCATCGATGAGAAGCGCGTGCTGAAAGACCAGCTTTTCGCCGCGACTTATACCGATCCGCTGACCCGCCTGACCAACCGCGCCGCGTTCATCTCGATGCTGGAGCACATGGTGGAGGCACAGATGGACGGGTGCTTGGCGATGTTCTCCATCGATTTCTTCCGCACCATCAACATGAAGTACGGTCAGAACACCGGCGACGACGTGCTGCGCGTCTTTGCGGACCTGCTGCGCGAGATGTTGCGGAGTGACGACCTGATCTCTCGTATCGGGTCCGAACGCTTTGCCGTGCTGCTGCCGCGCACCAGCCCTTCGCAGGCGCAAGCGATCTGTAGTCGCGTGGTGGCGACCCTGGCGGACCTTCGCCAGACCGTGGGCGAAAGCCGTATGGCGATCACCGCCAGCGGCAGCGTTGCCCAGATTGCGGACAGCCTGGACAGCACCATCGAGCGTGCCGAACTCGCGCTGTTCTTTGCCAAGGCCAAAGGCCGCAACCGTCTGGAAATGGAAAAGCCCCGCCGCGTTGCTGCTTAGGTTTGCCGAAAATGCCCGAAGGGCATTTTCAGAGCGGCACCGGCCCACTCCCCCACCCGACCGCCCATCAGGGTACACTTGCGGGTGGTCGGCCCCCTCAGCGAAAAGGTCCCCCGGACCTTTTCGTGTTCTTCGGGACGGGAGTGGGCCGGTGCCGCAAAATCCGCTGAAAGCGGATTTTTAGATGGCGCTTACTCCCCCTTCATCGCTTCCAAGGCCTGATCGATGTCCGCAATCAGATCGCCCGCGTCCTCAAGGCCGATCGAGAAGCGCACGCCGAAACGGTCTTCCGGGTTCGGGGCTTCGGGCGGCCAGGGCATGATCGAACGATAGCCGGCGGGGGCGATGGGGATGCAGAGGCTTTCGAAGCCACCCCATGAATAGCCGATCCCGAACAGTTTCAGCGCATCGACGAAGCGGTTGCGCTGGGCCATCGTGACGTCCTTGAACACCACGCTCATCAACCCGCTGCCGCCGGTGAAGTCGCGCAGCCACAGGTCGTGTCCGGGGGCGCTGGGCAGCATCGGGCAGAGCACTTGGGCGACCTCGGGCCGATCCTGCAGGTATTCCGCGATCTTCAACGCCGTTTCCGTGCCCTGCTTCAATCGCACGCCCAGCGTGCGCAGCCCGCGTAGCGCCAGCGCGGCGTCGTCGGGCGAGACGATATTGCCCAACTGCTGCGCGCGGTTACGCAGCTTTTCGTAGAGTTCCGCCCCGGCGCTGGCGGACCCCATCATCAGGTCCGAATGGCCGCCGACATGCTTGGTCAGCGCCATGACCACCACGTCCGCGCCCTTGGTCAGCCCCTGGAAGCCCAGCGGGCTGGCCCAGGTATTGTCCAGCACCGAAATCGCGCCCTTTTTGCGGGCGATCCGCGTCAACGCGGGCACGTCGCAGACTTCCATCGACAGGCTGCCGGGCACTTCCAGCATCACTGCGCGGGTGCGTTCGGTGAACAGCGCTTCGTAGGCGAGCAGGTCCAGCGGATCGAAAAACTTGGTGGTGACGCCGAAGTCGGTCAGCAGGCCAAGGCCCATCGACCGCGTGGGGTCATAGGCATTGTCGGTGATCAGCAGTTCGTCGCCGGGCCGCAGCAGCGTGAGCATGACGCCGACGATGGCAGCCACGCCCGAAGGGTAGATCACCGTGCCGGCTGCGCCGGGCTCAAGCTGGGTGAGGGCATCGCAGAGCGCCCACTGCGTCGGCGCGCCACGGCGGCCGTAGAAGAAGCGGCCGTCCTCATTATGGCGCGGTCCTTCGGCCAGCGCGGCGGTATTCTCATAGAGGTGCGTGCTGGCGCGCCAGACCGGTGGATTGACGACCGCGCCGGTCCAGTCCTTGCGGCGCCCCCCGGCGACGAGCTTTGTGGCGGGGGACAGGTCTTCGATATTTTCGAAATCGCTCAAGGGAATCTCCGCAGGTGGGACTGGATTTAGCGGCACCGGCCCGCTCCCCCACCTTTCCCCGTAGGGAGGTCGGTTGGGGAAGCGGGCCGGTGCCGCTCAGTCATTGTGTGGAACCCTAATCACCACTGGCCCTTGGGTCGAGGGGGTGCGCTACTCCGCCGCCTGCGGAACGTGGGGGCCGCTGTGGGAGCGCGCGCCGTCGATTTCGCGCGCCTGGATGGGGGCGTGGTCACGCGGGCCGGTGTCGATGCGAACCGGGGCCAAGCCGACGCCTTCACCCGGCAGGCCGAGTGAGAATACGCGGCGCTCGATCGAACCGTCGGGCAGCGCCAGAAACAGGCGCAGCAGCGGCACGAACAGCATGGCATTGCCCTGTCGCACCGGGCGGATCGCGTTGAGCGGAAGCTGGATTTCGCCCTTCACCTCCCGCGTTTCGCCGGGCGCCATAGCCTCGAACCGATGGCGCACCGGGACCGAGGTCGGATCGGGCGCAAGCTGCTCGGCCTGTGAGAGCGAGGCATGGGCGGAGATCATGTCGGCCGCGATCACGGCGCCTTCGGGCAGGCCTTCCGTCGGGGCGGTCAGCGTCATGCGGTAGACCAGCGTGGCATAGACCAACGACTGGCGCATCAGCACGGGCTCGAAAGCGACTTCCGCCCGCTCCGTTGCTACCGGGGCGGGGCGGGGGCTGATGATTGAAGGCGCCAAAGGCTCGGACACCAGCGGCTTGGGCGGCGGCGGGGTCACTTGTGTTGCGCGCGGGGCCGGCGCTGCTGCGACAGCGGGTGCCGGTGCAAGTACCGGTGCGGGCGTCGCCGTGGGTGCAGCCTCGGGTGCGTCTTCCTCTTCCTCAGGCTCAAGCCCGGCTTCCTGCCAGGCCGTGGCCGGCGCGGCACGACGGCGGAGCAGAGCGAATGCGCCCAGCGCGGCCAGCAGCAGCGCGACTGGGATCGCCAGCCACCATTCGGGCCAATGGCTGGCCGGGGCAGCGGGTGTGGTTTCCACAGGCGTGGCGGCAGGCGCGCCGGGTTCGGCGACAGGCGGCACGAAGGGCGTTGTAGCCTGCGAAGCGGCAGGCTGCGGCGCACTGGCGGTCGGCGTTGCCACTGGGGAGGCCACGGCGCGCGGCGCGGTTTGCGTCGGCACCGGTGCAGTGGCGGGCGCTTGCGACGGCGCTGCGGAAGGACGGGCTGCCGGTGCCGTTGCCGCAGGCGTCTTTTCCGGTGTCTTTACGGCCGGCGCCTTCACGGTCGGAGGCGGCGCGGCGGGCAGGGTGACTTGCGGGCTGGGCGCATCGTCCGGCGCGGTACTCGGCCGCGTGACGACCGGATTCTGCGCATCTACCGGACCGGGCGCGCGCGGCGCCTTCGTGGCGTCGGCGCCCGGTTGCAGGCTCCAGGTCTCTTGCGCCAGCGCGGGCACAGCCATGCCTACACCGCTCGCGACGGTCGTGGCGCCCGCCAGCGCCGTGGTTGCAGAAAGAAAACGTGTCTTGATCATATTGCCCCGCATCATCCCTTCAGCGCGGAAGCGGGCAAGCGCTGAACCTTGTCTTAATATAGGACGCCGCCGCGACGAATTGAAAGCGTTCATAGCCGAAACACCATTCTCCTTGAAGCCGCGCAAAGCTTGAAGGACGGGGATAGGGCACTTATCAAGGCAGGCATGACCGATACTCCCATATCCCCCCTGCACCTTGGCCAGAACGTGCCGCTGCCCACTTCCCCCGAAGCGGCAGTGCTCGATTACGTTCCCAATCCCCGTCAGGGCAGCCTTTATCTGGTGCGCTTCGCCGCACCTGAGTTCACTTCGCTCTGCCCGGTCACCGGCCAGCCCGATTTCGCGCATCTGGTGATCGACTATGCGCCGGAAGCCACCATCGTCGAATCGAAGAGCCTGAAGCTGTTCCTCGGCTCGTTCCGTAACCACAATGGGTTTCATGAGGACGTCACCGTCGGCATCGGCCAGCGCTTGTTTGACGAGATGAAGCCCCGCTGGCTGCGCATCGGCGGCTACTGGTATCCGCGCGGCGGCATTCCCATCGACGTGTTCTGGCAGTCCGGCGCGGCGCCGGAAGGCCTGTGGATGCCCGATCAGGGCGTGCCGGGCTACCGCGGCCGGGGTTGATCTGTGGACGCTCCTCCCCGGTACGGGGAGGGGGACCGCCCGAAGGGTGGTGGAGGGGATTCTCGCCACCGTGCGACGGTGCGTTAGGACGCCAGTCCCCTCCGTCAGTCGCTTCGCGACTGCCACCTCCCCGTGCCGGGGAGGACTATCTTATGCGAAACGAGGGCGCCGGAACCCGGCGCCCTCGTTTCCCCGATCTTTCCCTCCAGTCGGCCTTGGTGGCCGATTCCCCGGAAGTCCGCGCCGGGTGACGTTGTCCTGGCTCCTCTCCAAGGGGCCTCAACGGGCGGCGACGCGCCCGTTCAATCGGTTGAGATCGACAGGACGCGTGCCCAGCGCCGCTAGCTGGCGCGAGGTCAGGCATTGCGCCTGCACGGTGGGCGCGTCCGCGCTTAGCGCCGCTTCCGAACCCAGCGCATCTTCCAGCCGCGCGGCGCAAGCCTCGCGGGTCTGATAGGTCTGGATGGGAGTGCTCAGGCGCTGGCAGGCGGTGCCGTCGTCGCTGCAGCCAAACAGGGCAAGGGCGATGAGGGTCACGCTCACGTCTATCTCCTTTCAGCCGATACAACGGGCGAACTGCCGGAAATATCCCGCCAAGTAGCGAAAAAAGACTCATTTTCAGGGCTGGAACCGCTGGCCGTCCCAAGCGTAAAAGTCCGTTCATGGACCAGATCAAAGCCAAGCTCATCATCCGTCCCGCAACCGTATCCGATGCGCCCGCCATCGCCCGCCTGTCCACCAAGGTCTACGGCAAGGCGGACGGCTTCACCCGCGCCGAAATTCGGGGGCAGGTGATCAATTTCCCCGAAGGCCAGTTCGTCGCCGAATACGAGGGCAAGGTCGTCGGCCACTGCGCGACGATGATCGTCACCGCCGATCAGGCGTTCCGCCCGCATACCTGGGAAGAGATCAGCAACGGCGGCTATGGCCGTCCGCCGGCGGACGATGGCGATGTGCTCTATGGCTTTGAGGTTTGCGTCGATCCTGATTACCGCCGCCTGCGCATCGGCCAGCGCCTCTATCGCAAGCGCAAGGAAGTCTGCCAGTATTTCGAGCTGAAGGGCATCGCCTTTGCCGGCCGCATGCCCGGCTATTCACGCCGCAAGCGCCAGTATCCGAACCCGGCGGACTATCTGGAAGCGGTGAAGAACAAGAAGGTCCGCGATGCCGTCATTCAGTTCCAGATGAACGAGGGGTACGAGCCGCGCGGGATTCTGCCGGACTACATTCCCAACGACAAGGAAAGCGGCGGCAACGCCGTGATCATGTACTGGACCAACCCGTTGGCCCCGCGCGACACGGGCAAGGCCATTCCGGGCTTCAAGGAACGCGTGCCCTCCAGCGTGCGCGTGGCCACCGTGCAGTTCATGATGCGCAAGATCGAAACGATCGACCAGTTCGAGGAACAGGTGGAATACTGGATCGACGTTGCGGCCGATTACGAGAGCGACTTCGTGGTGTTCCCCGAACTGTTCACGCTGGAACTGCTCTCGATCGAGGAAACGAAGCTGGAACCGGCGCAGGCGATCGAGAAGATCGCGGACTATACTGAGCGTTTCGTCGAATTCATGCAGCGCATGGCGGTCAGCTACAACATCAACATCATCGGCGGTTCGCACCCCACGCGCATCAAGCTGCGCGGCGGCAAGAGCGAGATCCGCAACATCGCCTATACCTTCCTGCGCGACGGCGCCGTGCATGAGACGCAGAAGCTGCACCCCACGCCTTCGGAGCGGAAGTGGTGGAACATTAAGGGCGGATACGGCGCCAACGTGATCCCCACCGACTGCGGGCCGATCGGGGTGATGATCTGTTACGACAGCGAGTTTCCGGAGCTTTCCCGTCACCTCGTCAACCAGGGGGCGCTGATGCTGTTCGTGCCGTTCTGTACGGACGAGCGGCGCGGCTTCCTGCGCGTGCGCTACTGCTGCCAGGCGCGCGCGGTGGAGAACCAGTGCTACGTCGTCACCTCCGGCGTGGTGGGCAACCTGCCGAACGTGGAGAACATGGACGTGCATTATGCCGAAAGCGCGATCCTGACGCCTTCGGACTTCCCTTTCGCCCGCGACGGCGTGGCGGCGGATACCGCCCCGAACACGGAGACGATCGCGATTGCCGACCTTAGCCTGGACGCGCTGCTGACCGCGCGCCAGTCTGGCGCGGTGCAAAACCTGAAGGACCGCCGATTCGATCTCTATCGTGTGGAATGGACTCAGCAGGCGGGGTGAGGGCGGGTGCCCAACCATCCATCGGTTGGGCCACTGACACTGCAATCTCATGCACCTCGTCATCCCCGCGAAGGCGGGGATCCCGCTTGTTCTTTGCGGCGAGGTAGAAGGAAGCGGGGCCCCCGCCTTCGCGGGGGCGACGGAGTTTGGTTTGCGATAGAATTGGGCTTTGGGGTTAGGTTCGGGCTGGACCACGGCTTGGTTTCTCAACGGACCCGAAAGCCCGCCCCGCTCAAACCATCCGCTGGATCTGCCCGGCGATCCGTTCGCGCAAGCTGCCGGCAGGGGGCAGGGCATAACTTTCCAGCCGCGCCACGCCCACGATGGCGTCCTCTCCAAAGCAATGCGCCAGCGGGATCGTGTGGCCGCTGATGTGGCGCTCCGTCTCAGTGGAGTAGAACGCGTGGACAGTGGGTAATTCGGGCTCCTCAGGGTCCTGATCGACCACCATGGCGATCCGGCCGGAGCGGAGCAGCACGAACGAACCGATCGGATAGACCCCCATAGCCTCCACAAAGCGGCCGACGATCTCCGCGTCGTAGCGGTCTGGCTGGTCGATCAGCTGGGTCAGCACGGCCGATGGGTCCTGCACGCGGCCGGTCAGCGCGCCGCAGCAGGCAAGGTCGTAGAAATCGCAAATCGCCGCCATGCGCGAAAGCAGGTCGATGTCCCGGGCCTTGAGGCCGAGCGGGCGGCCCGACCCGTCCAGCGCCTCGTGATGGCGGGCGACGGCGCGCAGCACGTCTTCCGGCATGTCGCCGGCGGCTTCCAGCAGGTCGCGGCCGATGAAGGTGTGGCGGTCCCACAGCTTGGGATCGAGCCGGGCGATGCCGCCGGCTTCCTCCGCGATCTCCACGTCCAGCCGGCTGACGCCGACGTCCAGCAGGAGACCCGCCATGCCCGCGACCCGCGATTCGGCGGGCGGCAGGCGCATCTGGCGCGCCAGCGAGACCATCAGCGCGCTGGTGGCCAGCATGTGGCGGTAGACCGGCTCGCTATCGCTCTTGCAGCGCATCAGGCCGGAAAAGGCGTAAGGATTACGCTCGATAGAGGCGTGGATGTCGTCAACCACGGGCGCGACTTCCACCACGCGCGGGGCCTTGCCCAACCGCGCTTCCAGGAAGACTTTGGACACGGCCTTGCGCGCCTTGCCTGCCACCAGCCGGGCGTTGCCGAATTCGCGGCTGATCGGGATCGGGCCGGACCGCAAAGAGGCGCCATTGGCGATGATCGGCCCGCGAAATGGCGCCGGAACAGCGGCGGGGCGCTGCGCTGCCGTGCGCAATTGGGCCGAAGGGTGGGCTTGGAGTGGCGGCGCTGTGTCCACATTCGCGCTGGGCAGATCGCCGCCGCGCTCGGTATCGATCACCACAGCTTCAATTTCGCTGTTGCGCACGGCTGCCAACCGTTCCCGGTCTTCGATCAGGAACTGCGCGCGCCAGAACGGATGGCGTAGCCAGTTGCCGTGAAAGGACTGGATAAACATCCCCATTTCGACTTGCGATGGAGATATGCGCTTGAGAACCATGCCAAACCCGCAATCTTGGAGAAGCCTCTCCCGCGATAGCGTGTACATGGCTGTCCTGGCGTTCGCGGGGGGATCCGTAAGTTCTCGTATTATAGAGCGGATTTGCCGCTAACCATCTGCCGGGGCCGGTTAAATCGGCTGTTAGGGTGGGGGCTATTGTCGCCCCCTTTCCTATTAAGGGAAAGAATTTTAGTCCTTACAGTCCCAGCCAGAGCGCGCCGTAGGCGGGCAGGCGGTTATGATCGGCGCCGTTCACCGAAAGCACGATCATCCCCTCCGCCGGTTCGGGTAGGTCGATCGGTTCGGCGGAGAGGTTGAACAGGCAGCGCACCCGTGCGGTGCCGGCATCGCGTTCGAAGCTGAGCAGGTCGCCATCGGTAATGCAGTCCACCAGATCGCCGTGATGCAGCGCCGGGATCGCCTTGCGTAGTGAGAGGACATGGCGGGTGAAATGCAGCAGCGATTCCCCATCCGCCTCCTGCACGGCCGCCGCGCGTGACAGGTTCTGCGCGGATAGCGGCAGCCATGGCTGGCCGCTGGTGAAGCCGCCCTGGGCCACATCGTCCCACGGGAACGGCGTGCGCACGCCATCGCGGGAGAGGGTGAGCGGCCAGTTGGCGATCGCCTCCGGGTCCTGAAGCTGCTCGAACGGAATCTCGTCCTGCAGCAGGCCCAGTTCCTCGCCCTGGTAGACGATCACATTGCCGCGCAGCGCCATCAGCAGCGCCATCTTCACGCGCGCAAAGGCAGAGCGGTCTCCGGGCGTGGACCAACGGGAGACGGCGCGCGGGGCGTCGTGGTTCTCGAAGGCCCAGCTTGGCCAGCCGCCGGTCTCACCCGGAGCGAGTTGCCAGCGCGCCAGCGTCTCGGCCACGAACTGCGCGGTGAGCGAGGGGGCATAGAGAAAGTCGAAGCCATAAGCGCTGTTCAGCCGGTGATCGCCTGCCGTATAGGCGCGCCGGTCCGCCTGCGGGTGGTCGCCGCCGATCTCGGCCACGGTGTGGACGCCCGGGAATTCGTCGCAGACCGCACGCAGCTTCTCCACTACCGCGACCATGCCGGGGTGGGACTGGCTGTACTTCTTGACCTGGTAGTCGAAGGGGCGCGAACGGACGCGGCCGTCTTCCGGTGCGGGCGGATTGTCGCGCAGTTCGGGGTCATGCATCGCGTGGTTCAGGGCATCGAGCCGGAAGCCGTCCACGCCGCGCTCCAGCCAGAACCGGGCGACGTCGAGGATCGCGTCCTGCACGTCCAGATTGTGCATGTTGAGCTGCGGCTGCTCCTTCAGGAACGTGTGCATGTAATACTGCCGTCGCCGCGCGTCCCAGGTCCAGGCCGGGCCGCCGAACACCGATTGCCAGTTGTTGGGCGGTGTGCCGTCCTCGTTCGGATCTTGCCAGACGTACCAGTCGGCCTTGGGGTTCTCCCGGTTCTGGCGGCTGTCCGCGAACCATGCGTGAAGGTCCGAGGTGTGCGCGTAGACCTGATCGATCAGCACTTTCAGACCCAGTTCGTGCGCGCGGGCGACCAGCGCGTCGAAATCGGCCATAGTGCCGAAAACCGGATCGATCCCGCAGTAATCGGCCACGTCGTAGCCGAAATCGCGCATGGGGGAGGTGAAGAACGGCGATATCCAGATCGCGTCCACCCCCAGCGCTGCCACATAATCCAGCCGGCGGGTGATCCCGGCCAGATCGCCTACGCCGTCTCCATCGCTGTCCTGAAAGCTGCGGGGATAGATCTGGTAGATCGCCGCGCCCTGCCACCATGGGCGGGCGGACGAGTCAGGCGATGTTTCGGCAGGCTCGCCCAGAGGGGTATCCGCAGGGGTATGGTCCAGGGTCATGCGCACCTTTCGCGAAGGCTGGCGGAGCGTGCCGCTATAGCATTGGCGGGGCGGGCTGGCGAATTTTTTGCGGCAGCGCACAATGGCTCTTGCCGCTCTGCAACGCTGTGCTAGCCATGGTGGTGGAAGTCGGGGAAGAGAGAGGGACGCATCGTCTGCGAGGCGTTCCGAACATGGCGTAAACCGCTGCTGCTGAACGTTTTTCTCGTCCGGCGGTCGGCCCGTTCAGGAGTGTGTCCGTGGCTACCGATCCTGTGTCAGACAGTTCCCCGCTGGCTTCCGTGCAAACCCCGTCCGAAATGGATCAGCACATCGTTCGCGTCCTGCGCAACCGCGTGGGCAAGGATGAGCGCGCGGCCAAGCAGTACGACTGGTACACCGCTTCGATCCTGGCCCTGCGCGACAAGGTGATCGATACCTGGTTCGATTCCACCCGGCGCACCTACGATACCGGCGGCAAGCGGGTCTATTACCTCTCGATGGAGTTCCTGATCGGCCGCCTGCTGCGCGATGCGCTCTCCAACATGGGCATGACGCGGGAGTTCGAGAAGGCGCTGGCCGCGCACGGGCTGGACCTTGCTGCGCTGGAAGAGCTGGAGCCTGACGCGGCGTTGGGCAACGGCGGCCTGGGCCGCCTTGCCGCGTGTTTCATGGAAAGCCTGGCCACGCTGGACATCCCGGCTTACGGTTATGGCATCCGCTACAAGAACGGCATGTTCCGCCAGCGCATCGACGATGGCTGGCAGGTGGAGCTGCCCGAAACCTGGCTGGCCCACGGCAACCCGTGGGAGTTCGAGCGGGTGGAGAGCACCTACCGCATCGGCTTCGGCGGTGAAGTCGTGGCCGAGGGCGAGGGCGTGTTCTGGCACCCGGCCGAGCAGGTGGAGGCCACCGCCATCGACACCCCAATCGTCGGCTGGCGCGGCAAGCGGGTGAACACCTTGCGGCTGTGGACGGCCAGCCCGCTCGATCCGATCAAGCTGGATGCCTTCAACGCGGGCGATCACTTCGGCGCGCTGGCGGAGCAGGTGCGGGCGGATAGCCTCGTGCGCGTGCTCTATCCCGCCGATTCCAGTCCTGCGGGTCAGGAACTGCGGCTGCGGCAGGAGTATTTCTTCACCGCCGCCTCCATCCAGGACATCGTGCGCCGCCACGTCCAGTACGAAGGCGATATTCGCACCTTGCCGGAGAAGGTGGCGATCCAGCTCAACGACACGCATCCTTCGGTCGCCGTGGCCGAACTGATGCGCCTGCTGGTCGATACGCTGGGGCTGGAGTTCAACGAGGCCTGGGACATCTGCCGCCAGACGGTATCCTACACCAACCACACTTTGCTGCCCGAGGCGCTGGAATCCTGGCCGCTGCCGCTGTTCGAGCGGATGCTGCCGCGCCACATGCAGATCATCTACGCGATCAACAGCCGCGTATTGCGTGAGGCGCGCAAGGCGGGCTGCGACGATGCGCAGATCTCCGCGATCTCGCTGATCGACGAGGGCGGGGAACGGCGCGTGCGCATGGCGAACCTGGCCTTCGTGGGATCGCATTCGGTGAACGGCGTGGCCGCGCTGCACACCGAACTGATGAAAGAAACGGTCTTCGCCGACCTTCACCGGCTCTATCCCACCCGCATCAACAACAAGACCAACGGCGTCACCCCGCGGCGGTGGTTGCAGCAGTGCAATCCCGGCCTGACCTGCGTGATCCGCGATGCCATCGGCGACGGGTTCCTGGACGATGCGGAAAAGCTGGTGGACCTCAACGCCTTTGCCGACGATGCACAGTTCGGGGAGCGCATTTCCGAAGTGAAGCGCGCCAACAAGGTGGCGCTCGCGGACTATATCAAGAAGACCATGGGCGTGCGCCTCGATCCCGATGCGCTGTTCGACGTGCAGATCAAGCGCATTCACGAATACAAGCGGCAACTGCTCAACCTGATCGAGACGGTGGCGCTCTACGACCAGATCCGCAGCCATCCGGAGCGGGACTGGGTGCCGCGCGTGAAGATCTTCGCCGGCAAGGCGGCGCCTAGCTATCACAACGCCAAGCTGGTGATCAAACTGGCGAACGACATCGCCCGGCGCGTCAATGCCGATCCCTCCGTCGGCGGGCTGCTGAAAGTGGTGTTCATGCCCAACTACAACGTCAGCCTGGGTGAGCGCATCTTCCCGGCGGCTGATCTTTCCGAACAGATTTCGACCGCGGGCATGGAAGCGTCCGGAACCGGCAACATGAAGTTTGCGTTGAACGGGGCACTCACCATCGGCACGCTTGATGGTGCCAATGTCGAAATCCGGGATCATGTGGGCAATGACAATATCGTGATCTTCGGCCTCACCGCCGAAGAAGTCGCCCAGAAGCGCGCCAATGGCTACAATCCCCGCGAAGTGATCGAATGCTCGCGCGAGTTGAGCCAGGCGCTCACCGCCATATCCTCTGGCGTATTCTCGCCCGACGATCCGGATCGTTATAAGGATCTGATCGGTGGCATCTATGACCATGACTGGTTCATGTGCGCGGCGGACTTCGACAGCTATGCCGGCGCGCAACGTTCGGTTGACGCGTGGTGGGAAGATACTTCACGCTGGCGCGCGGCGACGATACGCAATATTGCGAATGTCGGCTGGTTCTCGTCCGACCGGACGATCGCCGAATATGCGAGAGAGATCTGGAAGGTTCTGTGAAGCCAAAGGACAGTCTGCAACCACCGGAAAGTGCGATAGAGGCTCTCCTTCAAGGCGTTCATGCCGACCCGTTCTCGCTTCTCGGCGTCCTGCCCGGGCCCGATGGCACGTTCGTGCGCGCCATCCTGCCCGGCGCGGAGCAGGTGGAGGCGTTCAGCCTGGATGGGCGGCGGCTGGGCCTGCTGGGCAAAGTGGACGATCGCGGCCTGTTCGAAGGCAAGCTGATCGTCCAGCCTCAGCCGATCCGCTATCGCTGTTCGGACGGGCACCATCAGTGGCTGGTCACCGATCCTTATACTTTCGGCCCGGTGCTGGGTCCGCTGGACGACCTACTGATCGCGCAAGGCACGCATTTCCGCCTGTTCGACAAGCTGGGCGCCCACATCATCAACCATGAAGGCACCGGCGGCGTTCACTTCGCGGTCTGGGCGCCCAACGCCCGCCTTGTTAGCGTGGTGGGCGATTTCAACGACTGGGATCCCCGCCGCCACGTCATGCGCGATCGCAAGGACATCGGCGTGTGGGAGATCTTCATCCCCGACATCGCCGATTATCGCGCCTACAAGTACCATATCGTCGGCGCGGACGGCATGGAGCAGCCACTGAAGGCCGATCCTTTCGCCTTCATGTCGGAAATCCGCCCCGCCACCGCCTCTATGACCGCGCATCCGGCCAAGCTGGACTGGGGGGACGAGGCGCACCGCGCGCATTGGGCCAAGGTCGATCCGCGCAAGGTGCCGGTCTCGATCTACGAAGTGCACGCGGGGTCATGGCAGCGCGACCGCTGGAACTGGTTCCTCAATTGGGACGATCTGGCGGACCGGCTGATCCCCTACGTGGTCGAAATGGGCTTCACCCATATCGAATTCCTGCCGATCAGCGAGCATCCCTACGACCCTTCGTGGGGCTACCAGACCACCGGGCTTTACGCGCCCAGCGCCCGCTTTGGAGAGCCAGCGGGCTTCGCGCGCTTCGTGGATGGTGCGCACCGGGCTGGGGTCGGCGTCATTCTCGACTGGGTGCCTGCGCATTTCCCCACCGACCAGCACGGGCTCGTCCGCTTCGACGGCACGGCGCTTTACGAACATGCCGATCCGCGCATGGGTTTCCAGCCGGACTGGAACACGCTGATCTACAACTTCGGCCGGCGCGAGGTGGTGAGCTTCCTGGTCAACAACGCGCTGTTCTGGGCGGACCGCTATCACGTGGACGGGCTGCGCGTGGATGCGGTCGCCTCGATGCTCTACCGCGATTATTCGCGCAAGGAAGGCGAGTGGCTGCCCAACGCGCAAGGCGGGCGTGAGAACTGGGAGGCGGTGGACTTCCTGCGCGCCGTGAACCGCGCGATCTATGGCCAGCACCCCGGGGTCATCACCATTGCCGAGGAATCGACGGCGTGGCCCGGCGTCACCCAGCCGGCCTACGAAGTCGACGACGGAAAACGAGCGAGTTCGCTGGGCTTCGGCTTCAAGTGGAACATGGGCTTCATGCACGACACGCTGCGCTACATGGCGCGCGATCCGGTGCATCGCCGCTATCACCATAACGACATCACCTTCGGGCTGACGTATGCGTTCAGCGAGAACTACGTCCTGCCGCTCAGCCATGACGAAGTGGTCCACGGCAAGGGATCGCTGCTGGGCAAGATGAGCGGGGACGACTGGCAGCAGTTCGCCAACTTGCGCGCCTATTACGGCATGATGTGGGGCTATCCCGGCAAGAAGCTGCTGTTCATGGGGCAGGAATTCGCCCAGCGCCGCGAATGGAGCGAGGAACGCGCGCTCGATTGGGAACTGCGCGATGCGCCCGCGCATGAAGGCGTGCGCAATCTGGTGAAGGACCTGAACGCGCTCTATCGCACCAAGCCGGCGCTCCACGCGGGCGATTGCGATGGCGACGGTTTCGAATGGCTGGTGGTGGACGATGCCGAGAATTCGGTCTTCGCATGGCTGCGCAAATCACCGGATGCAAAACCTATCGCCGTGATCTCCAACATGACCCCGGCGCTGCTGACCGGTTATCGCCTGCCGCTACCGCTGGCGGGCAACTGGAACGAAGTGCTCAACACCGATGCGCTGAACTACGGCGGCAGTGGCAAGGGCAATCTGGGGCACGTTACCGCTGCCGATGGTCACGCCACCGTCACGCTGCCGCCACTGGCGACGATCATGCTGGAATTCGACGGAAACTGAACACGCGCGCCCATGTCTGGGGCTCAGGATGCCTAAGGAGAGTGATTTAGATGCGTACCTCCGGATCGCCGCTCGCACGCGACGCCATGGCCTATGTGCTCGCGGGGGGGAGGGGTAGCCGTCTTGCCGAACTGACCGACAATCGCGCCAAACCGGCGGTCTATTTCGGGGGCATGAGCCGCATCATCGATTTCGCGCTGTCCAACGCGATCAATTCCGGCATCCGCCGCATCGGCGTGGCGACGCAATACAAGGCGCATAGCCTGATCCGGCACATGAACCGCGCGTGGAACTTCATGCGGCCGGAACGTAACGAAAGCTTCGACATTCTGCCCGCCAGCCAGCGCATTTCCGAAATGCTGTGGTACGAAGGCACGGCGGACGCGGTGTTCCAGAACATCGACATCATCGCTTCGTACAGCCCCAAGTACATGGTGATCCTGGCGGGCGACCACATCTACAAGATGGATTACGAGTTGATGCTGCAGCAGCACGTCAACTCCGGCGCGGACGTGACGGTGGGCTGCCTTGTCGTGCCGAAGAAGGAGGCGACCGCTTTCGGCGTGATGCATGTCGACGAGAATGACGTGATCACCTCTTTCCTGGAAAAGCCGAAGGATCCGCCGACGATCCCGGGCGATCCGCACAATTGCCTGGCGTCCATGGGTATCTACGTTTTCGATACGGAGTTCCTGTTCGAACAGCTTCGCCGCGATGCTGAGGAACCCGATTCCAAGCGCGATTTCGGGGGCGATATCATCCCTTACATCGTCAAGCACGGGAAGGCGCAGGCGCACCGCTTCACCAATTCCTGCATCCGCGCGGCGGAAGAGATCGAGGAATACTGGCGCGACGTCGGCACCGTGGACGCCTATTTCGACGCCAATCTCGACCTGACCGACACCGTGCCCAAGCTCAACATGTACGACCGTGACTGGCCGATCTGGACCGACACCGTGGTCGCCGCACCCGCCAAGTTCGTGCATGACGAGGATGGCCGCCGGGGCGAGGCGATATCCTCGCTGATCAGTCAGGACTGCATCGTTTCCGGATCGCTGGCGCGGCGCTCGCTGCTGTTCACGGGAGTGAAGATGGGCAGTTATTCGACCGTCAACGAAGCGGTGATCCTGCCCTACTGCAACATCGGCCGCCACGCCCGGCTCAGCCGCGTGATAATCGATTCCGGCGTGCGTATTCCGGAAGGGCTGGTGGTGGGGGAGGATCCCGTTCTGGACGGGCAGCGTTTCCGCCGCACGGACAATGGCGTATGCCTCATCACCAAGCGCATGATCGAGCGGCTTGAGCTCTGAATTTGGAAAATACGTGAAACGCATTTTCGAGACGGCACCGGCCCGCTCCCCCACCCGACCTCCCACGAGTGTATCCTGATGGGAGGTCGGGTGGGGGAGCGGGCCGGTGCCGTCAAAATCCGCCTGCGGCGGATTTTCAATCGTCGTCAAAGGGTTATAAATTGAAAGTCTTGTCGGTCGCATCCGAAGCGGTTCCCCTTATCAAGACCGGCGGGCTGGCCGATGTCGCCGGGGCATTGCCCGGCGCGCTGGCGCCGAACGGCGTGGAAGTGACCACGCTGCTGCCCGGCTATCCTTCGGTGCTGAAGGCGATCGGGCGAGCGAAAGCGGTTCACGCATGGGAATCGCTGCTGGGTGTTCCGGCGCGGCTGCTTTCGGCGAAGATCGACGGATATCCGCTGCTGGTTCTGGACGCGCCTGCGCTCTTCACGCGCGACGGAGCGCCTTACACCGACGGCGCCGGTCGCGACTGGGGCGACAACTGGCGGCGCTTTTCCGCCTTCGGCCGGGCCGCTGCCGACATTGCCGGCGGTGCTGTGCTCAGCCGTGGCAAGCCGCAGCGCTTCGACGTGCTGCACGCGCACGACTGGCAAGCAGCGATGGCCTGCGCTTATCTGCGTTTCGCTCCGCTTGGCGGGGAGGAGGGCCGCGTCCCTTCGGTCGTCACCGTCCATAACATGGCGTTTCAGGGCTGGTTCGGTGCCGAGATCTTCCCCAGCACCGGCCTGCCCACCGCAGCCTGGACGATGGACGGCGTGGAGTACCACGGCGGCCTCGGCATGCTGAAGGCCGGGCTCGCCTGCGCCGATGCGGTCACCACCGTCAGCCCGACTTACGCGCGCGAAATCCGCTCGTCGAACTTCGGCATGGGCTTGGAGGGGCTGGTGATCGCGCGCGGCAATGCGGTTTCCGGCATCCTCAACGGCATCGACACCGAACTGTGGAACCCGGCGAGCGATCCGGCGCTGTCTGCCCGCTACACCGCGCGCACGCTGGACAAGCGCAAGGCCAACAAGCGCGCGCTGGAGATCGAGTTCGGGCTGGACGAGGATGACGGTCCGCTGTTCATCGCCGTCAGCCGGCTGACCTGGCAGAAGGGCATGGACGTGCTGCCCGAAGTGCTGGACCACTTGGTAGGCATCGGCGGACGGCTGGCGCTGCTCGGCGCCGGGGACCGCGCGATCGAACGCCAGCTCCGCGAAGGCGCCGCGCGTCATCCTGGCCGCGTCGGCCTGCGGTTCGGCTATGACGAGGACCTGTCGCATCGCATGCAGGGCGGCGGCGATGCGATCCTGATCCCCTCGCGCTTCGAACCTTGCGGGCTGACCCAGCTCTATGGCCTCGCCTATGGTTGCATTCCCGTGGTGGCGCGCACCGGCGGGCTGGCGGATACCGTGATCGACGCGAATCCCGCCGCGCTGGCGGCCGGCGTCGCCACCGGCGTCCAGTTCGATGGCGTCCATTACGACGCGATGGCCGCCGCGCTCACGCGCACGCTGGAGCTTTGGCAGGAGCCGGAAACCTGGGCCGCGATCCAGCGCAACGCGATGAAGGCGGACTTCTCCTGGAAAGCCAGCGGCGCGGCTTACGCAAGGCTCTATCACAAGATCGCGGCATGAGCCGATTGGGCGTTGAACTGGCAGCCGGGGTGACGCGCTTTGCGGTGCGTGCCCCGGCAGCCGACATGGTCTGGCTCTGCTGTTTCGACGACGCGGGAGAGACGCGCCACGCGATGACCCGGCAGGGACCTAACTGGACATTGGAGCTGCCTGGCACGTTGACCGGCCTATATTACGGCTACCGTGCAGCCGGTGAGTGGGCGCCCTCGCGCGGGCTGTGGTTCGATCCCGCCAAGCTGCTGGTCGATCCGCGCGCGCTCGAACTCGACCGTCGCTTCGTGCAGGACC
>OUNM010778983.1_pt1 | contig 21967 bp, 12 predicted proteins | sample 1769961 | NCBI WGS metagenome assembly OUNM01 (sample SAMEA3914820, study PRJEB12502) | metagenome | biome: forest; material: soil | place: USA | collected 2012-03-12 | depth 0.3 m
AGTTTAACGAAAACCGTAGCCACCAACCCTGCCCCAACGGGGCTGCGTAACAAAGCCCGGGGTTGCCCGGGAGTTCGGCCACGAACTGCCGAGCTACCCTGGGATATCAAGTAACGCGCTCTACCCCAACGGGGTTGCGATCCGCGTCTCGCCAAACAGAGCCTGCATCGCAACCCCTTTGGGGTAGAGCGCGTCGTCATATAGTACCCAAGGTAGCCGCGCGCCCCATCTCTCCACGCACGCGGCAACCTTGGGCTTCGTTTCGTAGCCCCTTTGGGGCAAGGTCACGGCTTCCACGATCTCCCTTGAATCAGATCATAGTGAGCGGATACAGAAAAACTTGAAATGCTCTAGCGTACATTTAGACTAAAGTAACGAGGCATGAACTCTTTCTGAAGTCGCTCGCGCGAAGTACATTTCGATTACCCGTCATGGCTTTCATCGAGGTATTTGGATGTTGAGAGTCGAGAGTTGAAAGTTGAGAGTTTGCCCGCGCGGCAGCACACCGCATCTATACCATTGTAATAGAGACAGATTTCAATCTCTTCCACTGCGGCGCCAATATAACTGCTCGCCCCGGCCGCGCGCGAAAGCCTCCAATTCTCCAAACCCTTCCTGCCTCAAGTAACAACCCCTACGGCGAGGTATTCACCAAACTCGCTTTAAGGATCGGCTCGTTGTCATCCTCAAAGGCATCCTTGTAGAGCTTGCCGTTGATCGTGTCACTGTGATCGTCCGTACGCCCGTAAGTAGAACGCTGGTTTGCCGTCTCTCCGCCTTCGTTCGTTACATAAAAGCATTTACCCGGGACAGTCACAATCCCGCTGAGCGCCCCGGTGCGGTTGTTGCCAAAAGGCGCCAGCTCCAGTTCGTCCCAAGGGACGGCGAGGATGCCAATTTCGCTCATGTTTTCATCGAGCACCGAAATGGAGCGATCCGTATAGCGAGTGATAAACACACGCCCGCCATCAAAGGCCACGTCTAGCGGAGATGGCACCTTCGCGGAATTCACGGTTTTTCCATCGTGGGACACCTTAAAAACTTTGTTTCCCTTCAAATCCGCGATCCAGAGGTTCCCTTTTTCATCCACTTTCAGACCGCGAAGATCCGTAGCCCCTGGCACTTTGAATTCGCCATTGCCATCAAAGCCCGCCTGAGCCGCACCAACGATGGCCCCATCCTTTTCCTGAAGGACATAGCGCGTCACCGTCAGCGCTTCGCGGTCGCTGGAATAGAGCGCCAGCTCGTGCCCCTCGCGCGCAGCGGCCAAGCCTTCCACTTCCTGGCAATTGATCTCAAATTCCTTGATGTGCAGCCCGGCATCATAAACCAGGATCCCGTTTTCATCCGAAATGTAAACGCGGCTCTTATCGTCCGTGGCGATCGCTTTGCCCATCGGACCTTGGAGGACATTGACCGTCGCGCGGTCGAAATCATTCGAATCCAAAGCGATCCGGCGCACTTCTCCGGCGTTATTGAAGCTATGGTTGTAGCCCGCGTAGAGGTATTTGCCGTCTGGGGAGATGGCCAGACCACGATTATGCCGTGGCGAGACCTTTTGCGGCCGGCCAAAAACCGTTCGGCTATTGTCGATCAGGTATTGGACTGACCACTTATAAGCATCGCCCGCTTGAGCAGGAAGGGCCGAACCGAGAAAACTCGCAACTAGGGCTAAAGCCGTAATTTGAGCGAACCTTGCGAAATGAGACAGGACGGGGAGCATCATCGGGTGGAGGAGATTCGACAGGCAGAGCAAGTTTTGGCCCGCGAACTTGCCGATTAGGGCACTCATTGTCAACGCCCGGAGGAAATTCCGTCTGCGAATTTATCCACAAATCGCTCGAAGGAAGGTCGAAAATCGCTGGCCAAGCGTGCGATGCACCTGAAAACCCGGGTCGAACGCACGGGCGGCGGGAGGGAGCGAAATGCCCGCGAGTTGCACCAAGAGTCGTTTCAGCAAGGCTGTCGTCTGCTCGATGGCGAATTTGGCGGTCGCGGTCGCTTTTCCCGCCACGGCGAATCGATCTTGCAAGGGGCGATCCTGGAGGAGTTTGCCGATAGCGGCAGCCAGAGAAGGCCCATCGCCCGGCTCGACAAGCAAACCGTTCTCCCCGTCGGAAATCATTTCCGGCACTCCTGCCACGCGGGTCGAAACCACGGGGACGCCGCCGGCCATGGCCTCCATGATCACGGTCGGTAAATTGTCGCTTCCCCCCCCTTTCTCTATGACACACGCTAGGGCGAAGACATCCGCACCCGCCAGGAGCTGCCGCACTTCGCTCTGGGGTCTGGGACCGAGCAACTTTACCCACGGAGCGAGACCGGCGCTTTCAATCTGCTGCTGCAGCTCCGTTTCCAAGGGACCGCCTCCCACGATGAGGCATTCGAAGTTCAGGCCTTGCCCGCGAAGCAACCCGCACGCGGTGATGAGATCGCGGAACCCTTTCTTTTCCACATAACGTCCAACCGATAAAATGCGCGGGATCGGTCCTACGCTCACGCGGGCAGGAAAACCATCCATCGCAATGCCATTGAAAACGCGATGCACCTTGCCACGAACAAACGGGTATTTCTCCTCCATCCAACGCCGCGCAAAATCAGTTTCGGTGACGAGGAAAAGAGCCTCGCGAGCCAGATCAGAATTCGACACGGGAAACGTCGTATCGCAAAAGATATCGTTGGCGTGACCTGTGTAAGAATAGGTCACGTTGTAGAGTCGGCGGAGCCACCAGGCCGTGCGCGCGGCCATGCCTCCGAAATGGGCATGCACGTGGCGAATGCCAGCTCGTTTCAAAACAGGGCCGAGCCAGGCGGCTTCAAACATCCGCTGGGAATCAGATTCCCCGCGGTGCGCAGGAAGGGCTTTCCGCACCTTTCGTGAAACTGCCCCCCCCTCTCGCCGGCGATCGATCTCCGCACGCAACTCCTTTTCCGCTGGAAGATACAGCACGCCGCGCTCGCACTCTTCCGAAAGCTCCGCCGGATCATCCGGCTGGCGGATCGAAACAAGTAACGGCTCCATTCCCTGCCGGACCATCTCCGCCGCTTCGCGATGAACGAAGGTTTGCACAAAGGAAGGAAATCGCTCGAAAAGGTAAGCAAACGAATGATTCACACCTACCGCGGGATGCGTTGCCGTGTGGGAAAGCCCAAGTTCAACGGGCGCGCTTCGGACCGCGTCTTGATCGGATGCATTCATGCCGGGGCCGCGGTTCGCGTGCTTTTCCAGATTTCGCGGAGCTCGTCATAGCAATCCTCGAGCTTTTCAATAGCGCGCGATTGGGAAAACTCTTCGCGCACGGATTCCGCCGCTGCGCGCCCGAAGGCGGCGATCATTTCCGGCGAACCGGCGAGCAAAGTCATGGCATGAAACAGCGCCTCGTGATCTTTTTCCGCAACAAGTAACCCCGTTTTTCCGTGCGTCACGGCCTCGGGGATCCCCCCATGCAGCGTCGCCAGAACCGGCAGGCCCGTGGCCATCGCTTCCAGCATGGAATTCGGCACGCCCTCCTGATTTTGGTCGGACGTCATTTCGCTGGGATGCACGAAAAGGTGCGCCTGCGCATACAAAGCCGCCAATTGCGGCTGCCTCAAAAAGCCCGCGAAGTTCACAGACTCCGCGAGACCCATCTCCGCGACCGTCTTTTCCAATTCACCGCGCAGCGGCCCTTCACCGGCAATGGTAAATCGAGCGCGCGGATGCTGCTGGTGAAATTGGCCAAACGCGCGCAGCGAGGTGCGTAATCCCTTTTTCGCAATGAGCCGGCACGCCTGCACGAAATGCCACGCGCCATCCGGCGGCGCCGCACGTTCCAAATAGGGAAAATCGTCGAGGGGAATTCCCGTGCGGTTGAGCCTCAGCTTTTCCGGCGGACACCCCATCTCTTCCAACCGCTTCATCAGCGAACGCGACCGCGCGAGCACCAACGGAATAGTGCGCAGGAGATCCCGCATCTGATCATCATACCCCTCCTGCTCCGGACGCGGCTGGATATCCATGCCGTGAAAGGATACTAGACACGGCTTGCTCCATTCCTTGATGAACGGCAGCAGATGCACACCGGTGTGCCCGAAATAGATGTGCATCAAATCCGCCTCACGCCGCTCGAAAAGTTTGATGATGACCTGCAATTCGCCCCGATAGTAAACAGGCGGCAGCCGCTTGATATATTTCAGCCAAAACCGCTTGATGAAGTTTTTCCGGGCACGCGGGATCAACTCCAGGTCATCACATGGAAATTCCTCGGCGCAGAGCCGCTCCCGCGTGAGGACAAAGGTCGAGTACTTCTTCAGTCCGGTGACCTGCCGGTAGATGTGCCGCATTTCTGGTTTCAGAAACGTAGTGCAGTAACTGGCGACAATCGGCTTGGACATTGAGAATGCGGGAGCAAAAGCGAAAACCGGTCAGCGTCACGGGATATCCGCTGATGGGCAACAGCCCTCGGTTTGGCGCACGGGTAACGTCTCGGCGCGCGTTTGTAAATTGCATTCCCTTTTGTGGAAGGCGCGCGAGCTTGCAGGTGTGGTCCGGAATTGTCAGTCATGAGAACGCACATGAATTCAGCCCCCACAGGCCGCACCCTCCTTCGCCGGAAGTTTACGCTTCGGGATCAGGAAATCTTTGCGGAGCTTTCCGGGGATCGGAATCCCATGCACATCGACCCGGTGGCCGCACGCCGCACGTTGCTTGGCGGCTTGGCGGTGCATGGGGTGCATCTGGCGCTGGCGGCGCTCGAAGCCCTGCTCGAATATCGGAGCAAGTCACTCGAAAGCCAGCGCGCCCGGCTGAGCAATACTGGTCCTATCTTTTTGCGCGTGGCGGGACTGAACGTGCGCTTTCCCAAACCCGTCATGGTTGGAGAGGAAATCCGCATTCATTTGACGGAAGAGTCTTCGGAATCATGCCGTCTCGTGGGGTGTGTGCAGAATGAGATCGCTTTCCAGGTACTGGTACGCTTCGAGGAAGGTTGCCCGCCGGATCGCGTGTCAGGCATCTCGTCGGACTGCGCTGAACCGCTCGTGGATGCAAGCTTTGAGGATCTGAGCACCGCGGCAGGCGTCTTGAAATACGGGATGCGCGTTGACGCCGCCTGCGAGCTTTTCCCGATCACCACAGCCATTCTGCAACCAAGCGGCATCGCTAATGTTCTCGCCTTAACACTTTTAGTCGGTATGCGTTGTCCCGGCTTGCACTCGATCTTCAGCGACTTCGACGTGCAATTTCAACAACCTCACGATATGGCGGGATGCCTCCTGCACTATCGCGTAACCCATGCGGACTCGCGGTTTCGCCGCCTGATTATCGAAGTAAACGGAGATCGCCTGAGCGGTAAAGTAACCGCTTTCGTGCGCCCTCCTCCAGAACGGCAGCCCGGAATCGCTGAGGTGGCTCAGGCAATCCCAAAGGGCTTGTTTGCCGGGCATCGTGCGTTGATCGTCGGCGGTTCTCGCGGCCTCGGAGAGATCACCGCCAAGATTATCGCCGCAGGGGGAGGTGAACCTCTCATCACTTACCATCACGGGGCCTGCGACGCTGAGCGACTCGTTCAGGAAATTCGCGATTGGGGCGGCCATTGTGAATCCATCCCTCTCGACGTCCACCACGTCGTGGCTCCGATTCGAAAGCTATTTAGGAAATCCAGCGCTCCCGGCAGCATCTACTATTTCGCCACGCCCAAGATTTCCTCGGTGCGGCGCGGATTTTTCAACGAGCAAACTCTCGCGGATTTCAACGAATTCTACGTCTCCAACTTTAAGCGCCTGCTGGAAGCCGCTCTGGCAATCTCAAAATCGAAGTTGCGCGTGCTATATCCCTCCAGCGTTTTCGTGACCGAAACCCCGCGTGAAATGATTGAGTACGCCATCTCCAAGCGAACTGGCGAAGACCTCTGCGCTTATTACAATCGCTATCGCGCGGAAAACGTCGAAATCATTGTCGAGCGCCTGCCCCGCTTGAAAACGGACCAAACAATGTCGCTTCTGCCAACAAACGTCGAAGACACACTCACGGTGATGGCGCCTCTGGTAAAGCGCGTCGAGGGAGTTAACGGCTAGTGGCCCGGCATTTCTCCTATCTGCGGTGCCGTGCAAACTAACCCAATGGGTCTAAACTGTATTCGCGGCCAAAGGAGGCACAGCCCGGAGGCGACTTGGCAAACGTACTTTTCCCGTCCGCAAAACTTAGAAAACCGGCTTGCCGCTTCCATTCTCAATTACCTCGCGCACCTTTCTCGCCAGATCCGCCGGCGTGAATGGTTTTTGCAAAAAGGCTGTGCCGGGCTGCAGGCCGTGCCGGCGCAAAATGCCTTCATCGACGTAGCCCGACGTAAATAGCAATTTCGTGCGCGAATTGCGCTCGCGAATCCAATCCGCCAGCTCCCGCCCGCCGAGATCCGGGAGCACTACATCCGAAAACAGCAAATCGATCCCGCGACCGTTTTGCGTATCGACAATCGTGCGCGCTTGCGTGCCGTCAGCCGCTTCCAGCACCGTATAGCCGAGCCGCCGCAGCACATGCGCCGTCAGGCTGCGCACGCTGATTTCATCCTCCACATAAAGAATTGTTTCGCTGCCCCCAGGCAATTCACCAACCTCCTTGCGCACGTGTGTTTTCTCGCCGGATTCATCGACGCGCGGCAGGTAGATGGAAAAGGTTGTGCCTTCGCCGAGAACGCTATCCACCGCGATATAACCACCGCTCTGTTTCACAATGCCGTAGCAAGTCGCCAGCCCCAACCCTGTCCCCTGCCCAGTCTGTTTGGTGGTAAAGAACGGTTCGAAAATATGCTTGAGTACATCGGGAGGAATGCCTGTGCCGGTATCCGACACCATGAGCTTCACGTACTCGCCCGCGGGCATTTCAATGATGATCGCCGAACTTTCCGACGGGAAGTAAGTAACATCCGTCGTGCTGATGGAAATCGTTCCGCCTGCCGGCATGGCGTCACGGGCATTGACGCAAAGGTTCAGCAACACCTGCTCAAGCTGGCTCGGGTCGGCTTTGAGACGCCCGATCTCCGCGCCAAAGTGCGTCTGGATCTTGATGTGCTCGCCGATGACCCGCTGCAGCATCTTCTGCATGTTGCGCACGCTGTCATTCACACAAAAGACGCGCAAATACAGCGGCTGACGGCGCGAGAAGGCCAGCAACTGGTGGGTGAGCGAGGCCGCAAAATCCGCAGCTTTGCGGATTTCACCGAGATGCTTGAACATCCAATGCCGCTCGTCGATTTGCCCGATGAGCAGATCGCTATATCCGAGGATGGCGGTCAGGATGTTATTGAAGTCATGCGCAATGCCGCCCGCGAGACGACCCACCGCATCCATCTTCTGCGATTGCAGCAACTCCTCCTCGAGCCGCTTTCGTTCGGTGATATCTCGCGCGATCGAAGAAAGACCGGTGATGCGACCGCCCTCGCGAATCGGTGAATCCGTGAGCGAAACGTGAATCTTCCGCCCGTCGGAACATTGACGCACCGTCTCATAGCTTACGAGGCTCTCGCCTTTTTGCACGAGCGCGAGCATGCGTGGAAATTCATCCATGCGCTCCGGAGGCAAGAGCACGTGCAAAGGGCGCCCGATCATTTCCCGCGCGGAGTAGCCATAGATACGCTCGGCGCCGGCGTTCCAGCTTCGGATGATGCCGTCGAGATTCGCGCCGATAATTGCGTCGTTGGAGTTGGAGACGACCGCCGCAAGCTCGCTCACAATCCGCTCCGCCGCTTTCCGATCCGTGATATCCCGCATATACGCGGTAAAAATCGGTGAGCCATCGAGGCGGATGCGACTCACCGCGACCTCAATCGGAAACTCCCGCCCATCCGACCGCAGAGCCATGAGTTCCATGCGCTTGCCGAGAATGCGATCCGCTTCCGCTACGTTGAAAAATCCCAAGCCGCGCCGCTGATTCCGCTGTAGGCTTTCCGGAACGATCAGTTCCGCCACGTCGCGCCCCATCGCTTCGGACTGTGACAATCCGAAAGCCCGTTCCGCCGCCGGATTGAACTCCACAATTCTCCCGCCGACCTCAAATGAAATGATACAGTCCAGCGCCGCGTGCAGGATCGCCGCTTTACGCATCTCGCTTTTCTTCAGCGCCTCTTCCGCGCCTTTGCGCTCGATCAAATGGCCGAGCTGGTTTGCGATCACTCCGAGCGTCTGTAGCAGTTCCGGATCGGGCAGCGAGATTTTCGGACTGAAAAACTCCACCACGTGGCTCACTTCCCCATGTACCTTGATTGGCACGCCAAAAGCCGACCCCATCCCATTGTTCAGTGCCAGTTGCGCCGAGGGAGAAAGCGATGCGCTGCTGAGATCCGCAATCCACTTGGGTTCACCCGATTCCCACACTTCGCCCGCCAGACCGTTGCCCGGCACAAACGTCATGTTCACGGCAGCCTCGCGAAATTCCGCAAGATCGATCGCGGGTGCATGCCATACCTCGACCGACCCAAGCACCCCGCCTTCGGTATCGACATCCCAGATCGCCGCCATATCCCAATCAAGAATTTCACAGATCGTCTGGAGAATCATCGGGCGCGCTTCCGCCACGCTATCCGCTCTCTCAATCACGCGCGCGGTTGCGTATTGCAAGCGGCGGCGCTGCTCACTCCACCAGCGGTCGGAGATGTCTTCGACCGTGCCTTCGAGATAAAGTAACTCGCCCACTTCATCCCGGATCGCGTGCACGTTTTCACGAATCCAAATCGTTCTTCCATCGGCCCGCACGACCTCCGCTTCGAAATTAGTGATGATATCGTCTTTCTGCAGCGCCTTTATGAGCGCCTCGCGCTGCTCCGGCTCCACGTAGAGTTGTGAGCCGATATCCCCGAGGCTGGCGATGAGGTGTTCCGGCGACCGATAACCGTACATCCGCGCCAGAGCAGGATTGGCCGTGAGGATCTTGCCATCGGGAGTCGTTTGAAAGACGCCTTCGACCGCTTTGTCAAAAATAGAGCGATACTTGGCTTCCGCCGACCGCAGGCGCTGGACGAGTTCGGCTTGTTCCTGGCATTGCAGTTTCGCGCGAGCCGCCGCTCGGCCCTGAAAAATTGCCAGCCCAACCGCACAGGCCATCACGCCGAGAGCAAAGAGGGCTTCTTTAGTTCCAAACGAAGCGATGAACAGGCACAGGACAACGATTCCCAGATAGAGACCTGCGAGAAAATACGCGACCCACCCGCCGCGCGATGGCGCGGCTGATTGTTGCGGCCTTCCATTTGTTACTTGATTGTCGCTCACTCGGAGAGAGGGGTGTAAAACCCGCCGGCGCGGCTTTGCAATTAGGGCATTGGCTGGGGTGGAAGCATACGCTTCGAGAGCTCCTCCTCCAGTAATTTTTTCTTTATCACAAACCCGCTTAAAATTGCGCCCTCGGCCAGAAATCAGGAGCTGATTTCCCATCACATCGCAACCATTGGATAAGGACGCCTTATCCATGCATTTGCCGCGCAAGTTCCTCATCTTCAACGATCAAGGCTTCGCGTTCAATCCAGCCTCTGGAGGCTTTCACAAAAGCCCCTTGTCATTCCACCCTCCTCTCTGGCAATATTCGCTATGGCAGATCTTTCTTCGCACATCGACCAGGAATTCTATCTCTCCGCGGATGAATTCTTTCGGGCGCAACAAGGAACGGCGCTCACCTACGACGATGTCACTCTGGCCACGCTTTATTCGGATATCCTTCCACGCGAAGCCAATCTCGAGACCACTCTGGCGGAGCGCATTCAGCTCCAGATTCCCATCGTTTCAGCGGACATGGACACGGTCACGGAGTCACCCGTGGCCATCGGTATGGCTCTTTCCGGCGGCCTCGGCCTCATCCACTGCAATATGCCGGAAAAGCAACAACTCTCCGAGGTTAGCCGGGTCAAGAATACCGTTCATGGCCTGATTCAGGAGCCGATCAAGACGTCACCGGATCAGCAGATCGGCGATGTACTCGATCTCATTGATCAAAAAGGCTATAGCTTTCGGACGTTTCCAGTCGTTGATTCCAAGGAAAAGCTGCTCGGCTTGCTTCCAGGACATGTCGTTCGGCCTCGGTACGCCGCGATCAAAGTCACCGACGCCATGCTGCCCCGCGCACAGGTTCATGCGATAACCGAAAGCGAATTGGGCCGCGATCCTATCGGACGCGCGGATCGCTTTTTCAACGAATTCGTGGGCGTGCACAAGCTGCTCGTGGTTGATAAAGAAGACCGTCTCCGCAGCCTCTTTACGATCGCCGATATCGAGCGCATTCGCCAGGAACGCCAGGCGCAGCTCAAACCCGCGCGCGACGACAAATTCCGCCTGCTGTGCGGCGCGAGCGTTTCCGCCACGCGCAATAGCACCGGCGAACTGGATCGCAATCGCATCGTCACCCACATCGGCGGTCTCGTGGAAAGAGGCGTGGATCTCGTGGCCGTCTCCACTGCACACGGATTCACCCGTGGTGTCGGTGATGCCGTTAAATTGATCCGCGAGACCTTTCCCGATCTGCCCATCCTGGCCGGCAACGTCACCAGTGGCTCGGGTGTGGAATTTCTCGCGGAATGTGGCGCCAACGTCATCAAGATTGGCCAGGGGCCGGGTTCGATCTGTACGACGCGCATCGTCGCCGGAGTCGGCATCCCACAACTCACGGCCCTCTATATCGCGTCGCGAGCGGCCGCCAAGCGCGGCGTTCGCATCATCGCCGATGGGGGTATTGTAAAATCGGGCGACATCGTAAAAGCGCTCACTCTCGCCGATGCCGTGATGTGCGGCGGCTTGCTTGCCGGCTGCCCTGAGGCGCCAGGTCAGGTCATGGAAATCAATGGAAAACTATACAAACAATACCGCGGAATGGGATCACACGCCGCGATGCAGGCCGGAAGCGCCGCGCGTTATGGCCACGCCAGCAAAGATACCTTGCGCAAAATCGCGGCGGAAGGTGTGGAAGCCTTGAAAGAAGTGAGCCCGCCGCTGGAAGTCGTGCTTCTCCAACTCGTCGGCGGCGTGCAAAGCGGCATGGGTTACCTGGGTGCTCGCACCCTCGCCGATCTCCGGTCACGCGCTCGCTATATCCGCGTTACTCCCGCCGGACAGCGAGAAAGCGCACCCCACGACGTGATCGAGCTGAAAGCCGGCAGTTAATTCTGCGTGAGCCTAGTCACCCGTCGCACTTACGTGACGGGAAATCAGCGCTGCTTCCAGGCCAGGATCGGAAACCGTGAGTCGCGGGACCGATCTTGCGATGGGCGCCGATCGGCGCGGGGAAAGTGTTAATACAGCACCGTTGTTTTACCGGGGTTTTGTAAAGCTATTGTAAAGTTGCCTCCAACTGGCCTTCATTTCGGATTGAGTTACTTGAATCCATGTTCATGACATTCGGCAGTGAAACATTGTATTTACTCGTGCACTTCTCTCGAAGTAACCTGTAACCCCCGGTAGGAACCATCCCCTGATCTCCTCGCATGTTTCGCAATGCAAGCAATCCGCTTTCAAGTTTTTTACATTGACTAAAGTACCAGGCCCGCAACATTCTCCGTCCACGCTTCGAGACCTCCCCAAAGGTGGAAGCGTTAAAAGTTCAAGCTAAGGATGGCCCAATCCAAGCTGACAATCACATGCCTGGCTTCGCACTGCGTATCTGCACAAAGTCCATGAACGGCCATCTCTGGGAATGTGAAAAGTTTTCGATACCAAAGACTATCTTCATCGCTAAACACCAACCTCTCGCTTGACGCCGCACCTTCTGTAATTGACCTGTTTTTTCTGCGATGCCTTCACTCAATTTGCTTCAGCGTCTCTCCAAGTTTCTGCATTCGTCGAGAACGGCGCTGGTGGCGGACTGCGAATCGGTTCTACAGATGGAGAATCCCGCGGAAGGAGCAAAGGGCAGCCCAACCTATTGGCGCACGCAGCTTGGACGCCTGATCGAGGAAGTCGCCACGCAACTGGCCGCCCGAGCCGCGGGCGAAGGCTGGAATGTGAATGGCGTGATCTCCGATGAAGGCGAGGACCACGGCGCGATCCAATGCCTGCTGCTCGAAGCCTCCATGGTGCGCAACTTTTTTCTCCGCACGCTCAATCGCTTTCAGGCCTCCCAAAGCGGCAACAGCGGCTTTACCGCCAAGGATATGACCGACGTGCGGCAGGAAGCACTGGATATTTTCGATCGCATCACGACCGCCTCCCTTTCCGAGTGGATTCGAAATCTGCAAGACACTCCCCTGAACGGCACTGCTCCCGCCAACGCAGTAGCGGCTCCCCCAACAGAAACTCCTGCCACTCCCGCCCCCGCTGAAAAACCCGCAAAAACCCGCGCTGATACCACCGGCCTGATCGTGCAGGAAATGCGTGAAGCCGTACGGGCCGCCAGTATGCAGCTCGGAAAATTGCGCGCCGTCGTTCCCTCTGGTCGCGATGGAGCGGCGCTTGCCGCGCTCAGCCATCTGCAGCGCATGAGCGCGCTGCTCGAAACCCTGGGCGGCAGCAGCGGCCCCGCCCCCGCTGCATTTACCGCGCCCGAACCCGTCCGCTTCGCTCCACTCGCGGTGCGCGCTTTCGCGGATGCGCTCGCCGACGCCTTTCGCCCGCTCGCCGAACAAAAGGGGCTTCGTTTTACCAACAGCGTCGATCCCTCTCTGGTCACGGTCGATACCGATGCACCCAAACTTCACCGCGCGGCCAGCCTTCTCCTGGCCAATGCGATTCAATACACCGTTAATGGCGGCGTTTCCCTCGCTGCCCGCAATGCCGGTGGTGACTGGCTTCTTTCGGTGGAAGACACTGGCCCGGGTATTGAGCCCGATAAACTCGCGCATCTTTTAACCGGCGCAGCGATCGGACCGGATCGCGTGCCTCACGGGCTCGCGGTCACACGCGAGCTGATCCACCTGCTCAGCGGCCATCTCGATGCCGATTCGATTTTGCGGCGCGGCAGCCGATTCACCATCTGCCTCCCAAAGGTCCACGCGAAAGCGAAATAGTGCGGTCGCTGAGGTGAATTTCTGGCCCTTCGACGCGCATCTGACGCTCAGTTGGCGATCATTTCACACGCCCTTTTTTTCCCATTGTACATCCTTCACTCCGCGCCTAAATTCCGCGCCTCCTTACCCGGTGGTGTAATGGTAACACAGGGGTCTTTGAAGCCCTTATTCAAGGTTCGAATCCTTGCCGGGTAGCCACTCACCGTGGCAAATAAGCCCCGCACGATTCCCGCACGATCAACTTTGGCGTGAGCAATAGGTTGCGTGCAGGCAGGGTTGGATCAGCAATGCGCTCCTTCATGGCGTTGAACGCCGTGAGAGCGATGTCGTGGCAGGGCTGATGCATGGTAGTAAGCGGCACCGGAAGCAAGGTGGCAAACCGCACATCGTCAAAGCCCACGACGCGCAGATCCCCCGGCGTCTTCACGGTGAGTCGCGCCAACGTTTGCAGCAATTCAGCCGCGGTATGGTCGTTCGTGCAGATCACCGCTTCATGCGGATGACCTGTAACGAGCTTGCGGACAAACTTCACATCGCTGGGACAACCTGAGTGGAGAAAGTCACGCGGGACAGCAATGCCGTGTGCGAGCATGGCAGAAATCGCACCCGCCTTGCGCGCATCCACCGTCGTCGCAGGAAAGGGACGCGTCACAAAGGCCAGCCGGCGCACGCCGAGTTTAATGAGGTGTTCGGCCAACAAGTAACCTCCGGAAAAATTATCGATCCCCACCAGATCGAAATCGCTGCGCTGCGGAAACGGGCAGATATCACGATCGAGCAGCACTACCGGAATACCCGCATGGCTGAGGCGCTCGGTGATCCGGCGATTGGCGGCTTCGTTATCGGTGGTGTGTTCAAAGGGCGCAAAGAAAACGCCGTTCACTTCCTTCTCGATGAAACGTCCGCATAACTCCTCGGCCTCCTCGATGGTCATATTCGCATCGGTGCGCGGGCGGGTGCTGCCGCTCCAATGCATGGCGAAATCGTGAACCCGCGCCAAGCTAGCCAATTCTCCGCAGATCACCCCAAAGATCTCGATGCTGCCTAACCCAGGCACGATCATTCCCAACTGCCTCAATCCCGGACGCACTGCTTTGTCTTTGCACAAGTAAGTGCCCGAACCGGCGCGACGCTCCAGGATGCCTTGCGTTTTCAAATCCTGCAGCGCCCGCGCGACGGTCGGACGCGAGACCCGAAACCGCTTCACCAGTTGGGCTTCACTAGGCAACCGCTGCGCGTGATCGTATTTGCCGGCGAGAATCTCAGAAAGCAATTCGCGCTGGATGGCCTGATGGCGGGGCGGATTGTTCATCGTGCATCCACTGTTTACAACCTGAAGAGCTGTAATAGCAACTTTATGCGATCCTGTGCTGGCATTTCTTTACCGGCGCACGAGCTCCGGCCATAGAGCTGCCGCTTCCTCTCATGAATACGCACCTCTTCATCTCGCAAAGTGCGATCTGTGGCGCCATCGAAGCAGGTGGGACAAAATTCATTTGTGCCGTGGGACGCGGACCGGCAGACCTGCTGGAGCGCGTGCAGTTTCCGACCGGCGGCGATCCCGTGCGGTTCATGGGAGAGATTGTTTCCTGGCTTGCGGTGCAGGAGAAAAAGCATGGACCACTGGCAGGTATCGGGGTCGCTTCCTTCGGCCCAGTGGACCTGAATGAAAGTTCGGCTAGTTATGGCCACATCTCCACCACACCGAAGGCAGGATGGCAAAATGCGGATATACTTGGGCCGTTGCGCGAAGCCTTTTCGGGCATCCCGATCGGCTTCGACACAGATGTCAATGGCGCGGCGCTGGGTGAGGCGCGGTGGGGCGCGGCTCGCGGATTGGAGGATTTTATCTATATCACGGCCGGCACGGGCATCGGTGGCGGAGGCATGGTACGCGGGAATCTGCTGCATGGCCTGGTGCATCCCGAAATGGGTCACATCGGATTGCCGGTGCTCGAAGGAGATTCCTTTGAGGGAGCTTGTCCGTTTCATGGCCGATGCTGGGAAGGACTCTGTTCCGGGCCTGCCATCGCCCGTCGCGCAGGCATCCCCGCGGAGGAATTGCCTCCGAACCATCCAGCGTGGGATTTGACGATTCGCTATATGGCTCACGCCCTCAAGAATCTTGCGTGTGTGCTCTCGCCGCGGCGGATTATCCTGGGCGGAAGCGTGCGAAAAGGTGGACTACTCGGAGAGGATCGCTTTTTTTCACGCCTGCGGAGTTACTTGATAGAAGCTCTGGGTGGCTATATCGCAGCCCCGGAGCTGACCGCAGCCCGCATCGCAGAGTATATCGTTCCTCCTCTGCTCGGCGATGACGCCGGCGTCTGTGGAGCCATTGCGCTCGCGCAGGATGCATGTGCCCGGCGATCGCCCGGCTCCCAATCGAACCCCTCATTCATTCGCCCATGACTAATATCCTCAAAATCAGCGCTCTTTTCGCCGTGCTTGCCACCGTGACGGCTCACGCCGCCGACGATATCCTTGTGGCCGATTTCGAGGGTGCGGACTATGGCCTGTGGAAGGTGGAGGGGACGGCCTTCGGCAGCGCACCGGCCGGCGGCGCCTTGCCAAACCAAATGCCCGTCACTGGTTTCCGCGGCAAGGGGCTGGTCAATTCCTTCCATGGCGGCGACGATTCCACCGGGCGGCTCACCTCACCGCCGATTCAGATCGAGCGCAAGTACGTCGCGTTCCTGATCGGCGGCGGTGGCTGGCCGGGAGAAACCTGCATCAATCTGCTTGTGGATGGAAAGGTGGTGCGTTCGGCGACGGGCTCGAATACGAGTCCCGGCGGCAGCGAAAAGCTCGAAGCTTCCGGCTGGGACGTGTCGGAGTTTGCGGGGAAGACGGCGGTGGTACAAATCGTCGACGAACGGAAGGGAGGCTGGGGCCACATCAATGTGGATCAGATTGTGCAGACGGACATCCAGCCACCGCTCGCGCAGGCGATGATCACTTTGGAAAAAATGCTAACGGTGGATAACACCCACTTACTTGTGCCGGTGAGTAATACCGCGAAAGGTCCGGGAAACAACCTGTTACTTGGCATCTACGATGGCGATGCGCTGGTGCAGGATTTCACCGTCACCCTGCCGCAGGATGGCCATGCGTCGTGGCTCGCGGCGTATCCACTGGCCCATTTCGGACTACAGGGAAAACAGATTCGGATTGCCCTGGTGGATAAGAAGAAGGCTCCGGAGTCATGCCGCGCGGCCTTTGAGCAGATCAAGATTGGCGCCGCGTCAGAAGTGCTTTCGGCAAATGATTACGCGCAGCCTTACCGAAATCAGTTTCACGCCAGTCCGCGCCGGGGCTGGAATAACGATCCCAACGGCATGGTCTTCTATGGCGGTAAATACCATCTCTACTTTCAACACAATCCGTTTGGCATCCAGTGGGGCAACATGCACTGGGGACATCTGGAAAGCACGGACCTGATCCATTGGATGGAGGTGCCCATCGCGCTCTATCAAAAGACCGTGCAAGACATGGCGTTTTCCGGCGGAGGCTTTTTGGATCGCGGCGACACTGCGGGGCTCGGCAAGGACGCACAATTCGTGGCCTTCACGAGCACGGGACGAGGCGAATGCCTGGCCTATAGCAAAGATGGCGGACTCACTTTCACGGAACTTCCGGAGAATCCGGTGGTAAAGCACAAAGGCCGCGATCCGAAGGTGATCTGGTATCAGCCGGAACAAAAGTGGGTGATGGCGCTTTACGACGAAGATGCCTGCCCCGAGACGAATGCGACTCCGCCCCGGGCCGGCACGGACCCGCGTAATCACAACCATATCGCGTTTTGGGAATCGAAGAATCTTCATCAATGGACACGCGCCGGCGCCTTCACCGATCCGGATCGTTCGGCCGTGTTTGAATGCCCCGAGATGTTCGAGATGCCAGTCCAGGGCAAGCCCGGCGAAACGCGCTGGATTCTGCTGGCCGCGCAGAACCGTTACTTTATCGGACAATTTGATGGCAAAACGTTTCACAAGGAATCCGGTCCGCACGGCACTACTCATGGCGCTTTCTACGCTGCGCAGACTTTTAGTGATGTGCCCGACGGCCGGCGCATTCAGATCGGCTGGATGCGTCCAGATACTTACCTGGAGAAGTATCCGGATCAGCTCGTCAGCATGGCTTTCACTCTGCCGCATGAGCTGGCGCTGCGTGAAACGGCGGATGGCTTGCGCATTTGCTTTGCCCCCGTGAAGGAAGTGGAGCAACTCCGCGCCGAGACGCTTGCGGAGGGCCATGATCTCACGGCCGAAAAGGCCGGTGAACTGCTGCGGAAATGCGCAGGCCAATTGAGCGAGGTCCAAATCGAATTCGCGGAACCGGGAGCAAAGCAGCTCGTGATTAACGGCATGGATGCGGGATTTGACGGTCGCAGCGCCCGCATCTTTACCGATCGCATCATCAATGAAGTCTATGCCGGCGATGGGACTTCGTATGAGCTTCGGAAGGCGCCCGTGAAGGATTTCCCTTCCGCGGAAACAAAACTCGTGAGCCCTTCGGCAGTCCGCTCCCTCAGGATTTATCGGCTCAATTCCATCTGGGATACGAATTGAGGGAAGATTCAGATGCTGCGGATTTGTCCACCCCCTAACCTTCCCTTCCATCCTTTCGCCGTCCTTGCGGGGGAGAGTAAGATAGATCCCCTTGCGTCTCCAACCCACTCGGCAACTCCTAGCCACGCCTGATCAAACTGAATGTCACTCTCATCTAGTGATCCCCCGATGATTGAAGAGTCGATGCGCCAGGCCGTTTCGCTACAGCAGAGCGGGCGTCTTTCCGAGGCGGAGTTGCTTTACCGCCAGGTGCTCGACCGCCAACCCAATCACCTTGGCGCGCTTCATATGCTGGGCGTTCTCGCGGCTCATACGGGAAACTTGCCTGTCGCGCTGGGATTGCTGCGCCGTGTGATCCAACTCTCCCCTTCCAACGCGGAAGCATACAGCGATCTGAGCAGCGTCCTGAGAAGCATGGGGCAATTAAACGATGCGATAGTGGCGTGCCGCACGGCGCTCAGCCTCCGGCCGGGTTTTGCCGAGGCGCACAACAATCTGGCAGTGCTCTTGCGAGAAGCGGGAAATCTACCGGCGGCGTTCTCCGCCTGTACCGAAGCGATTCGGCTGAATCCACATTACGCCGATGCGCAGGCCAATCTCGGCCAAATCCTCAGTGAACTCGGGCGACACGAAGAAGCCCGTCATGCCTATGAGCAAGCCGTTCAGCTTGACTCAAGTAACTCCGAAGTGCACCTCCTCTTCGCCCATGCTTTGAAGGCGGGCGGATCAGCGGAAGAAGCGATTGCGGAATACCGCGAAGTGCTGCGGCTGGACCCAAATTATTGGCAAATCCTTAACGAACTAGGCATCGCCCTCGAATCGCAGCACCGCTTTTCCGAGGCTATCCAGACCTATCGTCGCGCGCTGGAAATCGCCCCCGGCAAGGCAGGGATTCACGGCAATCTAGGAAACGCTTTACTCGCGTCCGGAGATTTCGACGGCGCGCTGGTCGAGCATGAGCGGGCACTGGCCATGGAGCCTCATTCCAGCCGCGCCCACTATAACCTGGCAAATACGTTGCAAGCGCTGCGTCGTCACGAGGAAGCGATGGCGCGGTATCGGGATGCCTTACGGCTTGATCCCGCGTTCGCCGACGCTGCGAGCAACCTGGGCAATTCGCTCATGTCCGTGAAGCGACCTGCAGAGGCCATCGCCGCGTACCGTGAAGCTTTGCGCATTTCGCCGACGCATGCCAAGGCTTGGAACAACCTGGGCAACGCGCTCCGTCTGCAAGGCGAGTTTCACGAATCCGCATTGGCCTGCCGGCAGGCGATCCAATACCAGCCTGATTTTGCGGAGGCGTGGATCAATCTCGGAGCCACGCTGCACGTCGACGGCCAGTTTAGTGAAGCGGTCAGCGCCTATCGCGAAGCGGTAAATCTTAAACCGAATTCTGCCGAGACCTATATCCATCTCGGAAACGCCCTGACCGATGCCCGCTATGTGTCGGACGCCCTCTCCGCGTATCGAACCGCAATCGAACTTCAGCCGGAAAATGCAGTCGCCCACTTTAACTACACCAAAGCACTCAAGTATTTAGGCCAACTCGACAGTGCTGTGGGAGTCGCCCGCGAAGCGCTGAGGCTCAAGCCTGATTACGCGGACGCATATAACAATCTCGGTAATTGTTATAAAGATCAGGGCCATCTCGACCTCGCCATCGAATGTTTTCAGGAGGTTCTCGAACTCGAACCCCATGCCTCCGACGCTCATAGCAATCTTCTTTACACCTATTCTTTCCACCCGGCCTTCAGCGCTCGGCGCCTCCTGAAAGAGCATCTCGCGTGGGACGAGCAGCACGCCCAGCCTCTTAAATGCTCGCATCCGGTCTTCACGAACGAACTATCCCCCGATCGGCGGCTCCGCATTGGCTATGTTTCCTCCGATTTCTGCCAGCACGTCATCGGCCGGAACATTTTCCCACTGCTCCGAGAACATGACCGCAGCCAGGTGGAAATCTTCTGCTATGCCAATGTCCGCTATCCGGATGATTTGACGCGGGCCTTTCAAGAAAGCGCGCACCATTGGCGGGACACGGTTCGCATGACGGATGAGAAAATGGCCGATCTCGTGCGGGCCGATCAAATCGATATCCTGGTGGATCTGGCCTTGCATCTCGGCGGCGGACGTCTTCTGACTTTTGCGCGCAAGCCCGCGCCTGTTCAAGTAACCTTTGCCGGCTATCCTGGCGGCACAGGCCTCGAGGCGATCGACTACCGCCTCACTGATCCGTGGCTCGATCCACCGGGACAACATGACGACTGGTATCGCGAAAAATCAATCCGCCTGCCCCACAGCTTCTGGTGTTACGATCCGGCCGCCATGATGTACGGGATAGCTAAGCCGCCTTCCGTCGCTTGCCTGCCCGCATCGAGAGCCGGCCACATCAATTTTGGTTGCCTCAATAACTTCTGCAAAATCAATGATGTCGTGATACGCCTCTGGGCTCGAGTGCTGGAGGCCGTAAAAGACTCGCGCCTGACCCTGGTCGCTCCTCAAGGCAGCCCGCGCGAGCACTTTCGGTCACGCTTCGCCATGCTGGGAATTAAACCGGAGCGCATTGACTTCGTTAACTATCGTCCGCGCGAAGACTACCTGCGCGTCTATAGCACCCTGGACATCGGCCTCGATACGTTTCCCTACAATGGCCACACCACCAGCCTCGACTCTCTTTGGATGGGTGTCCCCGTCGTTACTCTCGTGGGCAACACGGTGGTCGGACGGGCCGGCTTGAGCCAGCTCTCCAATCTCGGCCTCACCGACCTTATCGCCGAAACCCCCGAACAATTCATCGAAATCGCGGTCCGCCTGGCAAGTAACATGGAAGAACTCGCCCAGCTTCGCGCAAACCTGCGCCCGCTCATGGAGAAATCACCTTTAACGGACGCCATCGGCTTTACCCGCGGCATCGAAGCCGCCTATCGCCGGATGTGGCGCGATTGGTGCCGTTAGTTTCAAACCTAGCACGGCTCAGGAAACCGCCACACCACCTTCGACTTCCGCCACTTCATCCACCGTGAGGCGGAATTCCGCGGCGCCGATCACACCTTTGATCTGGCTCGGGTTGCGCGCGCCGACGATTGCTCCGGTCACTGACGGATTCCGCAGCGTCCAGGCGAGGGCCACTTCACCGGGCGATTTCCCGTGGCGCTTGCCCACCGCCTGCAAGCGCTCCACGAGCGCCAGATTCTCCGAAAGCTTCGGCTCTTTAAATTCAGCGTTGCGGCTGCGCCAATCGTTTTCCGGAAGCGCCGCGGCCCGCTCCTTCGTCATTGCGCCGGTGAGCAGGCCGGAGCCCATCGGGGAGTAAACGATCACGCCGATGCCCTGTTCCTGGCAATATAACAATTGATCCTTCTCCACCTCGCGCCGGATGAGCGAATAGGGCGGCTGCAATGAAGTAACACGCGCCATGGATTGCGCGGATTCCAGTTCTTTGGTGCTGAAATTAGAAACACCGATCCAGCGCACCTTTCCCTCATGCTGCAATTCCTCGAGCGTGCCCCAGCCATCCTGCGTTTCCGGCAAGTCATCGGACGGCCAGTGAATCTGGTAAAGATCGATCGCATCCACTCCGAGCCGCTGCAAACTCGCCTCGCATTCACGCCGGATGGAATCCGTGCGCAGCGAATAGTCCACCTGCCGCTCGTTGTCCCACACCATCCCGCACTTCGTAAAAACGTAAGGGCGCAGACCGCGCCAATCTTTGAGGGCGCGCGCCACCACCTCTTCCGAGTGGCCGAGTCCATAAACAGCGGCGGTGTCGATCCAGTTGATCCCCAGCTCCAGCGCGCAATGGATGGCCGCGATGGAATTGCGATCGTCCTGTTCACCCCAGCCAAATTGCCAGTCACCGCCTCCCACCGCCCAAGCGCCAAAGCCAAGAGGGGTGATGTGAAGGTCGGAATTGCCGAGTTTGGTAGTCTGCATAAATCCGCGCGCGAACAGCTAACAGGGTGCACACAGGAACGCCTCTGGGAAAAGCAAAACTTTGTCCCTTTTGCAACAGTAACAACGCCTTGTTCCCTATAAAAGCCGCGGCACCCGCCGCCAGAAATCCTCGACATTACAACTTTGCCATGTGCACAGTGCTCTCCCGCTTTCCATGACCACGCTCAATTCTGGCGATCCCGCCCCTTCGTTTAAGACCATGGCCGTCGGCGGAAAATACGGCGATGGCACCCCCGTTTCGCTCAAGGATTTCAAGGGCCGCACCCTCGTCCTTTATTTTTATCCCAAGGACGATACGCCGGGATGCACCACGCAGGCGTGCGGATTGCGCGACTCCTGGGCCGATTTCGACGGAAAAGCGGAAATCTTCGGCGTGAGCATTGACCCACCCAAAAGCCATCGCCGTTTCATCGATAAATTCGAGCTCCCCTTCCCGCTGCTGAGCGATGAGAGGCGCGAAATCGTCGCCGATTTCGGCGTGTGGGTGGA
>OUNM010059572.1_pt1 | contig 21939 bp, 19 predicted proteins | sample 1769961 | NCBI WGS metagenome assembly OUNM01 (sample SAMEA3914820, study PRJEB12502) | metagenome | biome: forest; material: soil | place: USA | collected 2012-03-12 | depth 0.3 m
GCCTCGAAGGCCTTAGGCCTATACTAGTAGGCCTCTCTAGCTCCTTCCTAGGCTCTCGCTCTGCTTAGGCACTCCTTGACCCAGGCTGGGTGCCTGCCTCTACAGTTCAGGCACCAGTACAGGAGCTAGCTTGTATAGGTAGGGCACTAGGCTTCCCTAGCTTTGCCGCCTTCCCTATAGGCCCTACAGCCGCATTTGCTACAAAGGGCCGGCTTCGAGCAATACCTCTAGATATGCCTCCACTTCCAACACTTAAAACACTGCTTTAGCTCGAGCACTGCCTAGTAGGGCTCACAGTCTAGTAGCTAGACGTTCTAGACCACTCTTTGCTTACAAGCTTTAAAGGCTTCTTCTTAGCTAGTAAGGGTGACTAGTATAGTAGCTCTTATATATTCTAATCTGCTTAGAAGCTAGAATTTGACTCTATTAACCGACTAAAGCTCTATTTCTTTGCTAAAGGTCTCCTCTATAACCCTTGCGAGGTCGCTCTTCTATAGACCCTTAATTAATACTACGAAAGTCTTGCTAGCTAGCTTCGCCTATTCCCTAAAGGCCTTCTATATCCAATCTAGGTTCTTTGCGTGCCACTCTTTAGCGGCTAGGTCTTTGAACGTAACCATTGTATCCCTGCTCGGCATCTTCCTAGCTACTATAGCTCCTTATTATAAAGAGACTTAGTTAATCGCTTAGGTAATCTCTACAAGTATACGTTTTGCGAGGTCTAGAGGTAGGTCTCTTCCCTTAATCAGGATCTCTCGGTTAGCCCTCTAGGAGATCACCTTTTTTAGAGGGTCTTGCCTTGCTCCTAAGGTTGCCCTCTAGGTACTTATAGCTACGCTAGCCTACATACGGGTTAAGGGGTTGCTTACTATAGCTGTAGCCTTAACTGCGGCTTAGACTACCTTTGCGACTGTCTTCTATAAGCCAGATGTAGTAACTGCTTCCGCAACCGCCTTATACAAGTCAGCTATAGTAACTGCTTCTTAGCCTTCGGGCTTTTATATCTATTGTTGGTTTACAACTGCTACGACCTCTATAGCTAGGCCCTAGGCTACAGCTTTCTTCTCGGGCAGGACTAGGGCTAGGATGCCCTCGATCAGGCCCTAGATACCGTCGTATCCGTTTCCTTCTTTCTTATTCGCCTTCTTCTATCGGGAGCGCTGCGTAGGTGCCCTCTAATCTTGATCAAGGCGCGGGTGGTCCGGTTGCGAGTGCTAGGAGCTTGCGAGGCCAGGGGCACTCGAGGGGGGTAGGGTGCGATTTCTATCCTGCATCGCAGTCTAGGGTAGACGAGGTGGTCTAGGGTAGACGGCTTAGTTTAGGGGGTGGCTAGTGAGGTGGCTAGCATTGTGGCTAGTAGAGGGGGTGGCTTGGCTGCAAGGTGGCTTGTGCGGCTGCGCAGCTGAAAATTTGACGATCAGGCTGCTCGAAACTCCCCTCCTTCGCATACGCCCACGGCGGCTGCGCGGTCGCTTGCGCGCAGTCGTAGCCGGGGCGGTTAGATAGGGTTTTTCGAGGGCTTTCGAACGCTAGTGCTTTAGTCTGTTTTAGAGGCCTGGTTGCCCCTAGGGGGGGGTGCAGTTTTTTAACGAAAGTTTTTTTACTATTATCTAAATAGCTAATCAATTAAGTGGCTAAGACTTATTCACATTTAAACGAGTCTTGACATATCCTCAGGTAATAAATCCCAAGCATAGTCACACGCCTAGAATATTATATAATTAAGCAGCTTCGTTCTTAAAATAGCCTGCTTGCCTTAGCTTTCCGACCTTCCTCTCTACGATCTCTCTAAGCTACTTTCAACGATTTCTACTATTTCCTACTATACTCTAGATATCTATTTCACCGATAAGCAGCTACTACGTATATACCTAAATACTTGCGAGGATAAGCTCTTTAGCCTTTCAAAGTTAACTCGACTCTTCTAACGAAGTTAAAGACGAATAGCTCCTATTGAGCCCCGATTAAGCCAAGTCGATCGAGACCTTCTACTAAAATGTACGCTGCTATAAGACCGACGAGGAGAAGTTCTATCTATACGTTGAAGAGCGAGGCTGACTTTTAGAGTAGCATATGTAAGTCGAACTGCTAATCGCTCTCTTCAAGCGTGTTATGCTAGTGGAATGCTCTAGCTATAGGAGCTATAAGAAAAATAAAGAAAAGGCAAGAAGAACCTAAGTTAATATAGAGGATGAGTAGAATCGTTTCATCGGGGTTGTAGCAAGCAGGTTAGAGGTGATTTGAAAGTGTTTCCTATATTTGAAGGCTGTAAGCATTCACTAGAGCCGGGAAAAGCTCTAACACTATAACTAGCCCGCTAGGGGATAGCGTTTATACAAAATAATAGGGCTTGTCGCTAACAAAATAGCGTAGCCTAAGTTCATTATAAAGGCGAACTAGCTTCTACTTTAACGAGCGTAAATAGGTAGCAAGTTTTAAAGGCACCTCATCCGCGAATCTCTTAATCCGCTAGACCTAGTAGAGTTAGAGAATCTCAAGCGATAGACGGCTGAAGGTCTATATGTTAAGGATAAAGACCTCGAGAACGTCGTCCTACTATTTAAAGAACTCTTTATTAGAGACCTGCTCTAGGGCTTCAACTTTGATAGGTACAGACTTATGGTTCGCTATTAGCCTAGCTACTCTAGCAAAGCTAGCCTAGTGGTTTCGGATTTCGATAGGGCTATTAAAAAGATCTAGGATACGGTCCTAGCACTAGAGCAAGGCGCTGGCCCCCTCAATAACGAGAGCAGCGAACACGCTAGCTCTGTTAAGTCGCTTGTCGATCTCTACGCTCCTCCTTCTCGCGATTCCCAAATGTCGACTCCTCTAAGCTCGCCGCTAGATTCCCCTCCCACTATCGATCCTAGTCATGCGATATAGAGTTTTGTCGAGACAGTCTCTAGCGGTGATAACGACTCTGACAGCGGTCCTAAAGATGAACGATGCACGTAGGTTTTACGCTCCTAAAAAACGCTATATAGGGCATCAGCAAATAGCACGCCAGTCGCTAATTAACGCGCGACAAGTACCGTGCCTCTCGCGCGACTCCGCCTATGTCAAGACCAGCTAGGCTACTATAAAGCACCGTTGAGGAGCGCTAGGCTAGCAACCCACTGGCCTACGCCGCCCGCTCTAGATCTGTTAACGAAGCGATACTACCTCCTCGAAATCCTACTAAAGCTTATTACTATCTTAGACAAGTGGGATGCCTACGTAATAGAGCAAATTCTATATACATTTATATCTCTAGGTATGCTACTTTAAGACATATATTACGCCTACCTAAAGAAGTTTGCTAAAGTAGTTAAGTCGTCTCTTAGCGCTAAGACGGCTATCTAAGTCGCTAGCTTCGACTAAGGCAAAAGTTTCTATCGACAACGCGCTTCGCTTCTAGACCTTTTAGACGCTAGCCCCTTAAAACGGCCCTAGCTTAGCGAGCAGCATATGCCTGCCTCTAGTTATCTGCTAACTACCTAATAGAGTAGATGTTTAACACTTAATCAGATTCGCTATAAAGCCTACCGCTAGCAAGCGCTTAGAGAAGCAGCGATAACGCAATATAGGCTAGGCTTCTAAGGAAGGCGAACTAACGAATTAGTATCTTGAATCTTATATTAGAGCAAGTCTCCAATAGATAGAGAAGCATACTTCCTAAGTGGAGAGGAAGTAGCGCGAAGGGTAGAACTCAGATCGCTCGACACGCTAGTGTTCACTAAAGGTTAGCAGCGCTTCTAGTAGCTAAGCAAAGACCGCTTAATCGAGCAAGTGCTTCGCTATATAGGGGATCTAGGGCTTGATCGCAAGGTATCTGCTTAGGCACTAAATCTTAGCGTTCAGAGTGAGTCTTACTAGAGTATAACGCTATAAGAAGTATAAGACTAGCTCTTTAGCAAAGAGCCGACAAACAATCTATTAAACCTCTTTAACCTTTAGACTTCGTTGCTTTCTATACTCCTAGCCTTCTTAGAAGGAGAGAACTGCTAGCTTCTCTAATAAGTCCGCGATGCTGCCCTAATAGGCGGTAGCGCTAAGAGGATAGCAGCGTCTAGCAAGGATTAGAGTATATAGCGTAATGTGATCGAGTAGAGACTTGTGTCTAAAGGCAAGTATAATACTACGCTATATATAGACGCTAATATATACTCGACCTAGCTTATAGTTCAGGAAGGAGACATCGGCTTTAGATAGATATCTTGCTCGAGTTAGCAAAAGGAAGCTAAGTGGATATTACGCTTGTATAACTATGTTATAGGCAAATAGAGATATGCCGTCCTCTCGGTAAGCTAAACAGTATTCTTTCTACCTAGCATAGTCCACTTTGTGTTCAAGATACAAGGTGTCTAAACATATACGTAAAGCGGCTATATTCTCTAGTAGTCTAATCTCGTGCGATAGCTCAAAGTGGTTATCGCATAGATGTAAAACTAGGACAATACTAATAAGGAGATAGCATCTAGCGCGCTATAGCTTATTCACTTTATAAAAGGACTTATTAAAAACAAGATCAAAGCTAGCTAGATAGAAGCGTTAGGCAATCGAGATGTAGTTGACTAATTCTTCGCTTTAGTAAAGGTAGCAGATTCTCTATCTTTATAAAGAATAAGCTAATCATTCGTAGGAATTTGATATCGTTGTCGCTATACTTCATAACTCCGCAAGCTAAGCTCTCTCGTAAGTAAGAGGGTAGGTCTTAGGAGAGGTATTGTAAGCTAGAGGAGCAGCATATCAGATATTACATACGCTAAAAAGCAGCGGTTTTATAATACATCGTCACTAGCGAATAAATCAAAGGTAGTAGTGTCGCGCCTAGCGTGAGGAACACAAGCACTATAAGACAAGAACCAATCTAAAGGCTAAGTCAAAGTAGAAAAGACATAATTAAGATGCTCCTAGAGGGCCTAGGTATATTAATAAGTCTGAATCGTAGTAGACTCGATAAGTAGTCTTAAGATAATGAAAGACTATATTCTAGAGCAAACGTAGCTGCTATCTACAGAGGACCTAGCTATGCAACTAGCTTTAAGCATAGTAATAGTTCAAGAAGGAAGCTACGCAGTGTTAAACTTTTGATCTCTAGACAACCGCTAGATCTAAAGAGTCCTACCTCAACTTTAGGCTAACATAGCGCTTGCACTACTAGGCGGCCGAGACAACGTAGGCTAGGCTGTTAAAGCGAAGGTTATCGGAGACGTGTGCGAGCAATTAGCTATATTCGGCATTAGAACTATAGTAGTAGAATGCTATCTCGAGGCCGCCATCTACAAGCTCAACCTTAGACGCGAGGGCACTAATCTGCTTAGCGTTCCTCTACGCCAAGTGGGATTTGAACCTATAGCCCTAATTATAGCAGCAGCGGATCCACTCGCCCCGCTCTATAAAACACAAGAGCATAATATCGATTAGGAGAAGGCTTATCCTCGCAGCGTAGTCGTCCTCCCTACTAACAATCTCCTATAATAGGTTATACAGCAAGAAGATGCTAGTTGTCGTACGTAAGAGCTTCTCTCCTTCATCATTATCCCTAATATAGCGAAAGCTCTTTACAAAATGCTAGCCGCCCTCTATCTCTATATCATTAACGTATACCCTCTATAGCGAGCTCGAGCCCGCTGTTAGCCGCTCAATCACTAAGAGACACAGCTTACCACTGCTAAAGAGCAAAGGCTAGCTAATGAGAAAGAATGAGTCGTTTTCAACTACCTATCGGCTAGGCCTAGAGAATGCAAGCTAGTTCGCTTATATAATAGCTAGTTTAAAGGAGGAGATGCTAAAGGAGCTAGGAGAGAAAAGCTTATCATTGCTCCTCGCAATAAGCTGCGAACGAGACAATGCTCTAGTCAACGAAATGTAAATAATCCTTAGCGTATCAATATCCTACTCGGATAAGCCACTATCCTAGAGAAAGGCAGCTGTTTTCTATATTGCTGCCACTACTATATACGTCTAGCCCCTCACTCCATTAGATAGGTGGATCAGCACGTACAAAGAAAGAGAGGACGAAGAGGAGGCGGCGATAGGACTGCTAAGCTTAGTCGATAGATATACAGGTGTCCCTTCCAGCAAGTAGGCCCTAATCATCTTACAGAATAGCTCCCTAGCTACGCTAGCCAACTCGGCCTTAACCGAGACCTCGAACACGTTATAAAACAAGATCTTAGTCGACGACCTATATAAGCCGAAGATGATTTCCTAGATCACTACTGCTCTAAACTCTATGCTCTCTAGCTAGGCCTCGAAATCAAAAAGGGTTTCTAGGTTATCAGTAGAAAGCTCCCTAATGCTATTTATAAGGTTAAAGACGCCGTTGAGCTTCTCGAGGCCTATCAAGAATAGGGGGACAACCTCTTAAGGCGCGTTCCTCCTAAGGGCGCAAGCGTAGTCGGCAACGAAATGCGCGGCCTCGTCTAACCTCGCTCTTAGCTCGAACGACTAGACGCCGTCAAGCTCTACCTCGTCAATCTACTTCTATATCACCTTATCCTCCGCGAGCTCCTAGATTAGCTAGTAGGCTATACCGTTCATAGTATTAACTCCTAAGTGTTGCTAGATCGTAAGCGAGTAAGATTGGCTATCAACGTTAGTGTCGAGGTCGAAAAGCTTTTTCCTAATCTCCGAGAAACCAGTTAAAGAGAGTAGTAGTTTAGAGATGTTATAGACATAGTCACCGTGCTCGATGCCTTCGCCTTATAAGTTATTAAAGAGGAAGACGCTACAAGAGTCGATTAATGCGACTAGCTCGTCTTGCTTAGGGCCAAGCCGTCTAAAGATATTATATATCTTAAAGTCGCTATAGATCTCTATTAAGAGGGTAAAGCTAATTTTAGCTAGCTTAAGATAGGCGCTTAGCTCACGTATAATAGTATCGAAACCTCTTAAAAGCTTGCCGTTAAGCGTGACCGACTCTTGCTAGAGGATCCTATCTAGCATTTCATCGATTCTATAGGCGATGTCTAGATGCCGTTTCATCCTGTCTAAATACGCCTCTTTAATAAATTGCGGATAGGCGGGTTCTTAGCCTTTAGTCTAAACGAAGGTGGATATATGCGCGAGGAGGTCGGCAATAGCGGCTAAAGCCGGGCTAGCGCTAACGTTAGCGAAGATCAGCTCTGCGAAAGAGTGGCTTAGGATGGAATCAAGCACGACTATGATCTCGTCGCCCTTGTCGTTGACCTCTAGCGGCACGATAAACATGCTTGTCTTCTTCACCGCTTCGCTCGCTCTCAGGAACAGCGCTTGCCGCCTGCCATCGGCCCCGGGCACCAAGGCGACGTTTGCCGAGGATCCGCTTCTCCCTAGGGTCACTACACCGCTGCTGCTAGCGCTCTTAGCATTGTAGGGAGCGAGGATGACAGTCTTGCCGACGATGGCATGCATGTAGAGGTCGGCAATGATGGTGTCGCCCTAGCTCTATTCACGTCGGGCTAAGAAGCAGTGGAGTAGCTCGTCGACCGAGATATAATGCGCTCGCAAGTAGGCCTAAGCGACAAGGATTTTCGAGTGAAGGCTACTATCCAGGACAAGGACTGCCAAGTGCTTGCGGAACTTAGAGTCAATATTGATCATATCGGCCGGCTTAGCAGGCGAGGAGGCGCAGCCAGGACCAAGCTTAGGCTTTGCCGCTAGAATGTCTGTAGCTTGCTAGTGTATAGCCTTAACTAGGGAGCAGATCGTCTCGACTGTATCGAGGGGGATTTCATTAGAGATGGGAAAAGTGACGGAATTCGCAGCTAGCCACTTGCTTACCCGAAGGTCTCCCGCTCTGCTATATAACAAGAACTTGGCCTTAGTGCCGAGGCATAGCATCCGCTCGGCGCTACTATAGACATTCTCGTAGTTAAGCACGCTATAGATATCTTAAGCAAAGAGCCTAAAGACTTAGCTATTGATGGCAAAGCTTAGCTAGTAATGGTTTGTGCCTATACTAGCAAGCAAAGTCTAGAAGGTGATGCTAGGAATAGCACTAAAGCGCTAGTGGTAGATGTCTATAGCCGCTGCGCTATTTGCGAGAGATATTGCTAGCAAGTCTAGCGCCTAGAGGCATATAAACGCGTTGATTTCGGCCATCGCCTTATGCCGCAAGATGCTAGTCGGATGTTCCTCTAGCATATTAGCTAGGAGCTTCAAGCAAACAACAACGCTGCTGGATCCGGCCCTAGTGAAGGCCTTTAGATAGCCTAAGCTATAGATAGTAGTGTAGACGAAGTCGACCGAAGGAGGCTTACCAGGCGAGGCGCCGAAGCTCTAGGCGCTATTAGAGATAAGCGTAATACTATGCTTATCGGCTAGCTTGCGAAAGGGGAGAAGGTTGCACTAGGAACCTAGCTAGTCGGCTGCGATAATAGCCACTATCTCGTTCGAGATGTACCTTATAGTAGCTTTAAAGGAAATTATCTACAAGTCTTTATTAACATCTACGAAAACTAGAGTAAAGCCTTCGTCGATTACAGCCTCGATAGTTGCACTAGCTGTAAAGGAAAGTATAATGACTTCGTTGCACGAGCCACTAGCCCTATAGGAAGCACAAATAGTCTTTAGCATAGCTTAAAGCGCGTTTATGCCGCTAGTAACATAGATAACTGAGATATCGGCAAAGTCAAGCTTTAAGAACTCCCTAATATGCTGCTATAGAAGGAGGCGGTAGCCTAGTCTAGCTAGCCTAACACCTAAGACATGCTTAGATACAAAGCGCTGCTAGCTAGCATAGGCTTTTAAATTGTCGCTAGCCTTATTAGCAAGGATAGCATCGACAAGGCTCTAATCTCCTGTAGGACAGATACCCTTAGGGGAGAACAAAGGCATAGGATTGCTAGGTAGAAAGGTGGGAGTGCCGCCTAGAGCCACGAGCTAACGAAGGGTGTTGACAACAATAGCTATATCGTCGAGGTTATTTTGTTGGTTAGGTTGTAAATAGTTGCTATTATCGCTAGTCATTAGTTAGGGCAAAGGCTAGAAACCTGTAAACGGCTCTTAGACTTATAAGCTTGGGTACGAGCGGAGAGAAGTGCGTGACGAAGCAAGAAGAGAGTAATCTTGCAAGGGAAGGAAACGTATACTCGTCTTTATTCACGGAGTACACCTCGTGTGCTAGAGCTCCCCAGCCCCCAACCCTAGCCTAAGAGGGATTAGACGCAGCTAGGTATGAAACATTGTGGCTACAAAGATTGCCTTACAAGCGCAAGCGCTAGATCCGCTCCCTGCTAGCCAACTAGCCCCACATTACAGCGACCTCTAATCCCGCTTTCCCCTTGCGTTACTTCTTCTCCCTAACACTAAAATGCCTGTATTTGTTGCTTAGGAAAGGGAGAAGTACAAGCTCGAGACAGATCATCAAGTCAGATATATTGCTACAGCGCTTAAATCAAGTGAAATCTACTACCTAAGCTACATAGTATACTTTTTCCTCTTTATCTTATGTCTCGAGGCTTCTAAACGTTTAAGGCTTGTCAACAACGCAAAGGAAACCTAGTCGGAAGATCGTTACCAAGGGGCGTTGAATTCTAGCTAGACACTCTTTCAGAGTTAGGCAAGGATAGGTTTATAATCTAGAGTATAGAGCTGCAAAGCGGCGAGGAATAAAAAAGATTATGTTCGATGTTGCAGCCTAGGTCCAACCAACCCCGCCAACACCGCGCATTCGGGAGGAGCACTCTGCCGCCCCGGCCTACCCGGCCCCACACAGCCCCACCTAACTGCTCCACTAATTGCAACCGCACCCGTCGCTACAACACGGCCACCTCCCGACTCCATATCATCGCCTCGCCTGACTTCAACCCAATTCGCAGTCCTTAGGCGCCTCCCCAATACTGGCCGCTCCTACTACACGAACACTATAAATCCCGTGAAGCAAAGGAGGCCTCTAGGCTCAGGCTTGCTCTAGATTAAGAACCGAATCCATACGAGGCCGCTTCCTAGTCATGCCTATCGCTATCGGCGGTGCCAGCGGCGCAGCGTTGCTACCAACAAGCTTAGGCGGCGGCCATATCGCTAGTTCTCTAGGCCTCTCCTCCTTAACCTTCACCCAATCGAACTCGCCATTATCAACCTCGCCAGCGTTTCCTAACACCTGCGAAAGAAGATCTTATAGGTAGTTGTAGTCTAGCTAGTCCTCAAAACCTAGGCTACAAACGTACTCCAGGCCCTTAGAAAATTCCTCTAGGAAGCTAGCATACAAATCGCTAGTCATTGTCTCTTGCTTCTTCTCCCCGATTCGCTTGCGCTTTTCCTCGTTCGTCGCCGCCTTCATCCCTTGCCACAGCAAATTGCCCCTCAAAAAGTATAGCCATACGTGATACAGAGTTTTAAGGTCGTCTCGCTGCGACTGCTCCAGCCTAAAGTGCATGTTGATGCTTGCGTACCTCGCAGTACTCGAGAACGACTTCTTCTTATTGTATAGAATGTGTCTATAGGCCTTAGGGTCCTAATATCGTTTAGCTATCCTAAAATCGACGAGGTGTATCTTGTTAGCGGTTGACGTTCTCTATCTCCCGAGCAAGAAATTTTTAGGCTTAAGATCTCGATATACTAATCCCTTTGCGTAAATAAACTCTACCACACGTAGCTAGGAAGAATGTTAAGATTAAGCAATTCGGGTCAAGGCTAGCGACATGCATATACCATCCACTTGGCTAACATAGCCACTGTCTTAACTATGAACTTCCACTTAAGCCCTCTAAATATATTCTCTAGAGAAGGCTTAAAGAGGTCTATTACAAGAATAGTATAAAGATGCAAGCGGCCGATATAGTAAACCTTCGGAATGCTATCTACCGGTTGTTGACCGCTGTTAGAGAGAGTCTTATACATGCGATACTCGTCTTAGAGTCGAGAGTTGTTGGACTTTCCTAGTTCCTAGTTTCAATATATATCAATCTCCGCTTTAGATCATAGATGTCAATCAAGTAAGGTCACTTACGAATTTGATAGCTACTAGGAGCGGGCCGTCTTTAGAGAGTTTGATGCTCTCGAAAACGACTCTAAACGAACTGTCATCTAACTTCTTCCTAATACAGTACCTCTCGCCGCCTATCGGAACCATACCGCCTTAGGACTCTTTTGCTATCTCTAACCTCTTAAGCTAGTCGGGTTTATTATCTACTTCTGGGTTTAGAACATCCACCCCTAGGTGGTTATCGCTGGAATAAGCCGCTTCCTTAGCGTTTAGAGACAGCGCCTGAACATGAGGCTCGCTAACCAGCATGTCGTACGGTCTAGTGAGTAGACGCGTGAGGTGCGACTTGACAGAGTAATACCTTATAAGGTCTTTCGGCGGGGTTCAAATATCGGCAAGGCGAAGAGGTAGAGCAAGAGGCGGAGTGGCAAAACTATGAGAAACGCGAACCCCAGGCCGGCGAGGATGATGATGAACGCCAACAAGTCGAGAGTTGCCTTTCCAAGGAAGATAAGCCCCACACCGATACAAGCAACGCCTCGCTTTGCGTTGTTATATGAACTCAACGGTAATGCGGTAGGATTTTCTAGAAATGGCCTATCGAAAGACATTGTAGAAGAGAGAATGAGAGTGACTTAAAATGCAAAGAATATTTCGAGGATGTCAGGGAGAAGAAGCAAGGGAGGGGCGTTAGAGGTTGTCAAAAACAGCTCGATATAAGAGGCCGACGCTCTAAGCACGGGCAGTATCTTGGGTCCGAAGGCAAGGCGCAATTCCAACAACCTTTTTATTATAGGGTTAACTATCCAAGAGCTAGAGTCTATATAATCCATATCATCCTCAGCCTCACGTCATGAGTAGAACGGCTTAGTCCGCGATCCCTACGCCTCTCACATTAGGCTCTATAAGAAAAATCGCTATCATAATAATCGAGGCACTCCTCCAGGACTAGCGGCGCATTGTCAGCAACACACATTCATATAGTGGAAAACGGCTACACGTACTAGCAATGATGTGCTCTTCCTAGACCCTATACTGATAATCGACAAGCCTATGCCGCTCGATGCTATCGTAGAGGCTCATCAGGTTATCGCCCATCTTCTTCAGTCCTTTTTCTAGGACTAGGGTCTGTCCGCATTGCAGCTGTTAGCCTGATGTCATCATATCCTTCTAGCGCTAGAACAAGGCTAGCTATGCATGGTTGAAGTCGTTCTAGAACTTGATCCGCTCATCGTACAAATTCGGGTCGTCAGATGTAAGGCTTGGGCACAAAGTACGGTTAGCCACGTCTTGTTCAGTTGGAAAACATATACCTAACTCCACTATACGCGACAGAAACCATCGCGAGACTGTAAGGAGGGAGTCGCCAGCCATCGCTAGCACGCTATCTCGTACGTTTTAGAATGTTTCCCTCAGTGCCGACTAGTATAGTGCCGACTGGTATAGCACGTGCGACTCGTTGAAGCCCGCTGCGGCAAGGTACCCTTCCTCCCTTCTCACTTTGGGAGCAGGGGCCAACCCTCCGATGGCAGGCATGCGTATGCCGGCGGGATATACTTCGGGAGTACTGGCAGATGTCTTCTGCGCCTGCGAGCTAGAGGGGACCGCGGCGTTGGTTTGCTCGTACATGCCTCTAAAGTTCTGGGTCTGCCGCGAGCCCCGCTGCCCGTAGTCCGCAGGAGGGTACTGGTAGCCCATCATGCCTTGCGGCGCCGCTGTCGGGAAGCCATTCCCCTGGGTCCCTTCAAGGTACACGCTATACCCAGCCGAGCTACCCATCCCCCGAGCTGTCCCTGACAGCGACATACTATCAGGAGTTGCAGCACGGCCTGCGGAAGCTTGTGTCAGATATAATCGCCCTTTCCACCACATCTCTGAGACCGAGCGCAAGAGGTCGTGAATTGGTGGCAATCTGGGTCTGTAACTCACCCGGCTGACGATCAAGCCATGCATTCGGGGCCCTGGAACTGGCCTCGCTGAGGGTGGAAAATTTTAGGTAACCAAGGTAGAGTAAAAAATTCAGATATTGACAGACCTTTCTTGAGATTGTTCAGTTTGTGATTCAGTGAGATCCATTGTTTTTGACTTGGGCTTTAGGTCGTGATAAGTAGGTGTCCTCCTTCGGATTGCCGCAGCGCTTAGGGCATCTCTCGAGGTGACGCTTAAGGACATCGGAGCGCATGTAAGTGCGGTTGCAAAACTTGCAGGTGTGCGGTCGTTCGCCAGTGTCTAGGAGAAAACCGTCAAGATACGGAAACTGATGAGAAAAAAAACACCTTGAGTGAAACCTACGTGTTAGAAGGTGGCGCTTCAAGTGCTTCGAGTGTAAATAACTCTTGGAGCAGTGGAGGCAAGAAAACTTTCTGTCCTGGACAATCTGGCTCTTTGGTTCGGCTGTTCCAGTGGCTAGTACCGTGGTGCTGTTTAGGGAACCGGGCAGAACATCTTCGAGCGGAGACGCCTGAGCATCATTACATAAAACGTCACCAGCAAGAAGGTTGAAAGGCAGTGTAGGAGTGAACGATGGGTCAACCTCAAAAGATGGGTCAACCTCAAAAGATGGAATGGGGTCGAAAGGACCGGCGTGCTCAACGGCATCCCACATTTGGAATTTGTGACAGACAAGAAGAAGCAAAAAGTTTAGGAAGGAGGAGAGGTTGGTTGGTCGCTGAGGCTTAGGCTTGTGAAAGAATGATCCTCGGCGAGCATGGCGTGTGGCACCCCGCCCTTGCATTCCGCCCCACGCGCCAGTGCATCTTACCCTCGGGCTCCTGCACCGCTGCCCGTCCGACCGCCTCGGACCCACCCGGTCGCAATCCCCGCCCGCCAATCGCAACCGCACCCGGCTGGCCCCACGCCGCATTTCGGGAACAGCAAGCCGACCATCAGAACGACCAGTCCAAAATCTGCGCCGTTAGCAGAAACCAGATGGGCCCTCTCTTTCACACACTACCTATTCAACACCCACCCGCTGCCCCCCTCTCCGCGCTCAACGATGGCCACGTCCGACCGGCTCGCCCACCGCACCACCGTCTCGTCCCCCTCCCCGCCAAACACAACCCTCTCGCTAGGGGCCATTGTGCTGCGCAAGGTGCTGCATCCATTGGCTCCGCGCGTCGGCGCCGTCGAAGTCGAAGACCACCGCGCTGCACCCCGGCACAGGGCACCGCATCCGCATAGGTTGGGCGACGAGTTCGGGGGCGAATTCGGCAGTGAATTCGACGGTGTTGTTGTTAGGATTCTTCTTGCCCGTAGGAGGGTGGGGGAAAGGTTTAGGGCGCTCGGGGGCGTGTACGCGCGTGAGGCATTGGTAGCGGAGGTAGCAGGCGTGAGCGCTCCTGCTAGAGAGGCGCTTCGAGATGTCGGTCCAATTCGTGCCGCTGCCCTAGAGCTCGATAATCAGGGCATTCTCCTCGGGCAACCACTTGATTTAATTGCTTTGCTTCCCGCCGTCGCTTCTAGGGCGCGAAATGATCATTATAGATTCCGATAGCGTCTAGGCGATAGTGTAGCCCTAGTAGTCTATCAGGGTGAAGATGACCTGGAACCCCTGCTGTTCGGCATGATGCCTACAGCGACAGGCAATCCGCATTGGCGCCTCAACCTGCCAGTGGGAACCGGATTCAGGATAGTTCTGCAATGCCCACTCTTTCACTTCTTGGGTGCTGAAGATAATGACTCGCTAGTCCTCGTCTTGCCCCTAAGCCTCTTCATCCTATAGATGTTTCCATTTTTTGCAGCAGAAACGTTTCTTCTCCTAGCAAATGCAATCGTCGCAGATCCGGACCTCGCCTCTTTCTTGTGTCTTGACTTGCTCTTCCTCTTCTATAGTTGCGGGCTTCTCACATAACCCTACAGCTCGATTGGCTCTCTGCAAGGCCGCGGCCTTCTGCTGCAGCACCTGCATAGCGCTAGCGCAGACTAGCACGACGTGTATCTAGAGCGTATCCAGGGACGGTTCGGAGGGGGGCTTAGCCTAGAACTCAGGCTTGCTGATAGTATGCTTGGGAAGCCGAACTTTCTTGACACCAAGCGGAAGATGCGAAAGCCTGAGCTTGATCGCAATCTGAGTCTCGACGCGGGCCTTAGTGACAGTGGCCACAACCTCTAATGTTTACGGCCGCGGGTCGTATAGGGGATACTCGACCAGGGGTTGTAGGGTGGCGTCTAGCAACCTAGATATGGCTGCTGGAACAGACGCGCCGGCTGCGGCATCCGATTGCATGCCTAGGGGTTTGAAGGTCACGAGCTGCTCTAATGCGTCAGCATGCCAACCATTAGCAACGTCGGCGCGTATAAAATGAACAAACTCACTAGACAGCTGTTACCGAAGGCCTGCAATAATGTCATGACGGCCTCGGGGGAGGGGGATTGGACTAGGTTTAAGAGGCTCTGTATAGACGTGATCCCGTGTGCGCCAAAGACTCTATCGCGGCGCGGCGCAGGGGAGAGGTATTCTAGAAGGCCTAGCGAAGTGATCGGGGGTAGACTCGTAACCCCTGGGGCATGAGTGGTTGAACCGCCCATCTTGTCTGGCAACTCCGTCTCCTACCCCCCGCCCTGCTCTGCGGCCTGAGGGGGTGGCGCGCCTTCTTGGGCGTAGGTATGGGTGCCAGGGCGGGCTATGTCGGTTGTTTCGGCCGGGGGCGGTTTGGGCGCTGGGGGCTTGGTGCCTTGGGCGGGTTTGGTAGGGGAGTCGTTTCGGCTGTCGGCCAGCGCCTTTGCGTTCAGGCTGTCTAGGGGACCCGGCTGTCTCCGGGTCCGGCGTGTTAGATCCGTCCAGGCGGGGGGTCTACTTGCGTGACCGCCCTTCAACTGCCTCAAAGCCCTTATCCAAGCCGGGTTCTTCAAAATCTTGTCAGGCAACTGCGCCTCCCACCCCCTGCCCTGCTGCTGCTGCTGCTGCCGCTGTCGCCGCAAACTCTGCGCGGCCTGCCCAAAATTCTTCTTTTTCCTCCCTCGCGCCTCTGTAACGGGCTGAGCCCCGCAGAGGCCTCGGCGACCCTCGGCCAAACCCCTAAGCGCCCGCCCCCTAAGCGCCCGTCTCCCTGCCAACGGCGCCATCACTAACGACTCCATTACGCTTACCCCTTTTCATCCATAGTTGTGGTGGGAAACACCTAAAGATGGGCAGAACTGGTGATGGTATTCTCTGGTGGAGTGCTTGCAATGTAGAAGGTCGGGAAAACCTAGGGTAGGTGGGCTATCTAGAGAAAGGAAGGCACGTAGTCACGTAGTCTTCCGCAACACCTTCCCACAGACAGCGCCACCGCTCGGGTATAAAGCCATCACCAACCCTCCTTTCTATATATACAAATAAGTCCGTGGTGTTAGCATCCATCAATCTTAGGCCTATAGCGCCTTCCTGACCACCATGCCTAGCATTCTCACGAAGATAGCATGCTTCTCCTTCTACAAAGGCTTCGTCAACCTATCTACAGGCATATCGATGCCCTTTACATGCCTAGCTTCTAGGAGCTTCCTTTCCGCCTGTTCAATAACCCATTTGTATCGAATGTCGATAGTCCAGGTACACGCCTTATTAAGAGGGTTCATCACAATGAGATAGACGTTCAAGCTATTAGTAAACAGGATAGTCGGCTTCAGCTGCAGAGCTCCGCATTCCTCCAGGATCTTGGCTACCCACTTCGCAAAGAGGGCAGCTAGCGTGAGGTTAGCAAACTCTACCTCCATCGTGCTGAAGGCAACAAATGTCTGCTTCTTCGTCTTCCACACAACTAGTGCCCTGGCCACAAATACTACGTGGCCACTAGTCGAGTGCCGTGATAGCATCCGGTCAGCCAAGGAGGCGTCCGCAAATGTCAGCATCAACAAGTCCGCAGTAGCAAGATCTGGGCCCCCGAATTCGAGACCGCAGTTCGCTATGCCTTTCAAGTATCGCAAGAGGTGCTTCATAAGGTCTAGGTAGGCTTAGGATAGCCCTGCATTGGCCTCGGCTAGGCGGGAGACTATGTAAGCAATATCAGGTCGAGTGCCGCAAGCAACCCAGTTAACTGCTCCTATATCCTTGATATAAGCCTTCTGCCGATCTATCAATGGTTCCTACGTCACTGGCAGTTCGAAGTTAGCCGGCCAAGGAGTAACGACAAGATTGTAATCGTCTATATCCCTCTTCTCGAGGAAGGCCCTAACATAGGATTCCTAGGAAACGAAGACCTTCCTAACTTGCTAGTCGCGAATGATATCGAAGCCTAGGAAACGTTTAACCTCGCCTAGCTCCTTGAAATCGAACGAGTACCTCAAGCCATCGCGTATATAGTCAATAAAGTCGACGTAAGGTATAGCGATGAGAAAGTCATCGACGTAGAGAACAACCAAGATGCCTAGTTCCTTATGCCTAAAGAGGCAAACGTCAGATTCTAGGCTCTTAAAGCCTAGTGATTCTATCACAGGTTTAATCGTTGAGAACCAGTAGAGTAGACTCTACCGCAGTCCATACAAAGCCTTCCTAAGCTTACAGACCACACTTGCTAGCTTGTTCAAGCTATTAAGTGGCTAGACGTAATATTCTATGCCGTTAGGAATGCTAGCGTTCAGAAATACAGTCTTAAAATCGAACTAGTAGCATTCTAGATCCTAGACAGCCACTAGGGCAAAGAAGGTCTTAATAGTAACACTATTGACAACAGCCGCGTATAGGTTATAGGAATTCTAGGAGCCTCGGTCAAAGTTGCTATAAACAACCTATCGCGCTCGCGCAATCGTGATGCTAGTATTAGAGTCAGTTTTCTCGTCAAAGACCCACTTGCTTAGAAGGACCGTTATTCTATGCCGCCTAGGAACTAAGTCGTAGGCTTCCTTCTCTTAGAGGCTAGCATCCTGTTTTCGTATCGCTAGGAGCTAGTACTACTAGAAGTTGTTTATTCGGCTTGCCTAGCGATAGTTCTAAGGAAGTAAGGGCTTCTAATAGGTCTAGATGTCGTGCTTAACCTTCATTATTATAAGAGCTAAGTCGATAGTTCGTACTAGCGGGCCTAGCTTAATAAGATATGCCAAGTAAAATGACTAGCCTAAAAGTCTTCCCTCTACTAGCTTAGCATAGTAGCCTTCTTCGTTTCCTATCCCATGCTTTGCTTTATCACAGCGGGGACGGCTAGAAGCCTATTCAGTTGGCTAAGTTGCCTAGGTTAGCTGCTAAGAGTTTTAAGTCGCTACTAACCCCCTTACATCTTCTTAGACCTCCTCTTATTGTTCGTCGAGCACAAATATCGCATCGATGTATAGTATAAGGGTGGTATTGGGTAGGATAGAGGCATCTTATTAAAGGTCCTAGATATCCTCTACGTTAAAGTAGTCGTTAGCAGAATCGCTTGTTAAGTCGCTTGCTAAATCACTTGCCAGATCGCTATAGCTGTTTTATAGTTCTAGGGTTGCTTTAGGCGTAGGCAATTGCTATGTCTAGGCCGGTTGCTAAGAAAGCGGTTCTAGCTTGTCCTCCTTCTCGCTCTCTAGGTCCTCTTATTGCTAGAAGCTAATATCTTATATACGCTTATTAGAGTAGATTAGTATAATCTGTTCCTAGGCTTTAACAGCTACGTCCTCCTCTTCAGATATTAGGTTGGTAAAGACCGCCTTATATTTAGCCTCGACATCGTCGTTAGGCTCGAAGTTAGGACCCTCGTTGAAACGAACTGCAATAGCCTAAACGATCTTGCCTATAGTTAGGTTCTAAACCTAGTAGAGCTTGCTATATAGATTAGCGTAACCGATAAGCCGGCCTTTCTCGGCCCTTACAATGAACTTGTCTAACTAAACTCGTTTCTATAGCTTGATATAGTAGTAGGCTTCGCAAAAGTAGGCTTGAAAGTAACAAATATATAGCTTCCTAGCCAACTCGGGCATGCCTAGCGCTATAGCAAACTGCTTGTATAGGCTCTATAAGTCTAGATTGGCCCTTGTGGGCAAAGTGTTTATAACTTGGATGACAGTCTCTATTACAAAAGGCCACAAGTGCTCTAGAATGTAGTAAGCTAGGAGGGTCGACCAAGTCTTTTCTAGGACTTCTTTAACTACACGCTCGATCTTGCTGTTCATCTAGAGTATATTCGGTAGAGTCTAGAACATAATGATTCCCCTTATTCTTATCCAAGCCTTAAACTTATTATTAAAGAAAGGCTTAGACGTCTGTCCTAGCTCTATGCCGCTATCGACGCTAATAATCTTAACCTAGTAGCCTATTTAGTTGTAGATCATTTCTGCCTAGTCCCTCAAGGCGTTTAAGCCCTTATCCTTAGTTTAGAAGAGCTTAACCTAGTAGTAATTTGATTAAACGTTAATGATATACAAACTGTATTTATATCCTAGGTAGCTAGCGTTCTTATATATAGCGAGGTCGACTTAGACAAAGTTAAACAGCTTATTGCTTTATTTAAGGGCCTCCTTGCCTAGTTCATTAGTCGCTTTGCTTAAGGCATAGCTTTCGCAAAAATAGTCGTCTTTAGCCAAGAGCTTAATGCTTGCGCGCCGATAGGCTTCTTCGACAACGCCTTTGCTAGCATATATAAGCCTTTAGTACATCTTACGATAAGGTACTAAGGTGAGCGTAGTCGACGTAAAGGTCTAGGTGGCCGTAGGTTTGCTATAGATGACAGGCACGTCTATTAGGCAATGCAAGTCAGCCAGGATCTGACCGCTAGGTTAGTGGTAGAGGGTATCGCGATTCTAGTCCTAGAACACGCTATAACAACGAAGGTTTAAAGAGGCTACGAGGTTGCATAGCGAACTAGGCTGGAAAAGCGCCCCCGCGATCTCTATTATCACCTCCGTTCCTAATAAAGTCATCGTGGCGAAGCTGACTACGCTAACGTAAGTTATCTAGGTGAGGTCGCTACTTAACGATAGAGTCGATACAGCTATAGGCAGTAGTTCTATAGATTTGAACCACTTCTTGTCGTTGAAGATAGGAGTCGTATAGCTAGAATTATAGACGATGGTATCCTTTATCGCGCCTAGAGGCATTGCTTTAAAAGCTTGTTAGACTTCAGCACTCAGTTATACTAGGGGCCCGCTTAAAAAGACAGAGGATCGAATGGTATATCGGCTAAAGCGAGGTTAGTGGAGAAGAAGACCCTCTTCTAGTCGTCGGTCTTCTTCAGGATAGATTGCAGGGCGTTAGTCGAGCTAGTAGGGTAGGTATTGCCCGATTGCTAGTAGAGAGGGCTGGTTGTAGAGGTCTAGCTCTTAGCTTTCTTCTTTAGCTGCTGTTCCTTTAGCTTCTACTAGTCTAGTGCTTATTCTAGGTTGCAATACTAACAGCTATCGCCCTTAAAGTGTCTCTAGCAAACTTTGCAATGCTTAAAGCCCTTCTATATCCACTAGTCGCATTCCTTACAAGTGACCTTTTTAGGTGTAGTGGCTATAGCTTTGTTATCATCGCTGCTAGTAGTAGTCTTCTTGCTATCAATCTTAATAGTGGTTATCGCAAGCTTAGCGTTCTTATTAACAGCTAGTTGCTAGAGCTTAGCTATAAAGTCGGCCTAGGTGAGCTTATTATTTTAGATATTAGTGAGGCTGCGGCTATATAGCTCTAGGTATTCCTTTACAATGCCTTAGAAGGCATACTAAGTGTAGACCTCGTCGGTCTGCTTAAACAAGGTACTAGCTAATCGCTAGCGCAGATAGTTCAATCGTTGCTGGTAGGCTTCAACCTTGTTGAACAAATCGCATTAGATAGTTGTTAATTCGTTGAACATATTGAAGTTGCTAGTGGCTGAACCCTTTTCGAAGTATTAGGCAAGCCTATCCTACGTTTTCTTCAAGTCCATATCTTCGACGTTCTAACTAAGGCCTTCTAGATTGGACCAAGTCTTATAGCTAAGGACCATTATATAGAGGTATTCTTTAATGTTAGCATAGTCGAAACGCTACTATTTAACTTTAGCAAGATCAACTAGCTTAAGAATGTTAGAAAAGATATATTTAGCTAAGTTAAAGCGATTTAAGGCCTAGATGACTATCTTTCACTAGGTCAGGAAGTCCTCTTATTTAACAAGCTTATCAACGAGGGGAATAGTCTTTAGCTAAATTGTAGTCGGGCTTGAATGCTAGTTAGTAAGCTTTATTATTAGTTTAGCGTTTTGAGTCATAAGCTTAAGGATTAGAGACTCAAAGTTCTGCTCCTTAGAGCTTTCTAGAGTCGACACTTCCAATATCTTGCTTTAATATCAGAGTGGCTAGACTAAAGGGAAATAAGGTCGTTAGCTTGATGATACGAATTGCTAAAAAAGGCTAAGAAAGGCTTAATCAATAATAGGTCGAAAGACTAGTCGCTAGAGCTTTCTAACGGCCTAGATAGGTCGTTGATAGCAGTTAAATAGGCTAGCGATGTGGTTTCCTTCGCGATTTGGCTACACGTTACTGCGTGCCGACTAACCGACCGAGGGCTATAAGGCTACCGATTGCTTTAGTTTGGCTGAAAAGGAGCTTAAATAACTGCTTCAAATGCAGCGAAAGCGAGAGGGCGCATAACCTATAGTAGGAAACACCTAAAGATAGGCAGAACTAGTGATGGTATTCTCTAGTGGAGTGCTTGCAGTGTGGAAGGTCGGGAAAACCCAAGGTAGGTGGGCTGTCTAGAGAAAGAAAGGCACGTAGTCACGTGGTCTTCCGCGACAATAGTCTCTATCTAGACAGACAGAAGCCAACGCGACGCGTTAGCTATTTTCTCTTCTTTTCTTTTCCTTCCTTAAGCTTAGTTATACTCGTAGAATCGTCACTAAATAGTTGCAATATACTCCTAAGACCGTTATATTATAACTAAGCTTCCTTCTTCTATTATCAATTGCAAGGAAGGTTTACGTCGTTAACGAGGCGGCGAGACACTAACGGTTCTACAACATACTAGCGATCTTGTTTAGTTGAGTAAAGAGCGACACCCGAGCTATGCTTATGCAAGAGGGTACGCTAACGGCCAGTCCCTAGGACTGAAGAGCGAACACTAGTACTAACTAGTTGAGCTAGCAGAACGACTCCTATCCTCTATATCTGGATAGTCGAGAACGAAGAGGCTCGTGTTGTTAACGAAGCAA
>OUNM010977351.1_pt1 | contig 21931 bp, 23 predicted proteins | sample 1769961 | NCBI WGS metagenome assembly OUNM01 (sample SAMEA3914820, study PRJEB12502) | metagenome | biome: forest; material: soil | place: USA | collected 2012-03-12 | depth 0.3 m
CTTGATTTCCTTGATTTCGACGACCTTCTGCTTCTTGCGCGCCTCGGCCTTCTTCTTCTGCTCCTGGAAGCGGAACTTGCCGTAGTCGAGGATCTTGCAGACGGGAGGATCGGCGGTGGGAGAGACCTCGACGAGGTCCAGGCCAGCTTCTTCTGCGGCTTCGAGCGCGGCGGAGGTCGGCATGATGCCTTGCTTCTCGCCGTTCTGGTCAATCAACAATACGCGGGGGACTTTGATGTCCTGGTTGATGCGGGGGCCGTCTTTGGGAGGCGGGGCTTGGATCGGGCGACGAATCGGTCGTTCTCCTGGGGCTGTTGAAACACATATCGGTCGGCTTGCGACGCGGCGGGATTATGACGCTGCCGGGCCGTTCGATCAATCCTTAATAACCCGGTGTGGGTTAAAAATTAGGGAAAGCGGATATTTGGGCGCTGCGGTAATCACGCTTTGAAGCGGCCTGACGCTAAAATAAGCAGCGCGCGATAAACATCAAGGGTACGGGCGCACATGACATCGAGAGAAAAGTGCGCTTTCACGCGCGCGCGGCCGGCTTCGCCCATGGCGAAGCGAGTCTTTTCCGGCAGTTCGATGGCGACCTTCATCGCGTCCGCCCAGGCGTCGACATCGCCCGGCGTGACCAGCCAGCCGGTTTCGCCCGGGATAACCGTTTCGACGGTGGCGCCGTGCGCCGCGGCCAGCGGCGGGCGGTGCATGGCCTGGGGTTCGACGGCGGTTCGGCCGAAGGCCTCGGGCTCGAGCGACGGCGCCAGGGCGTAATGGCTCATGGCATAGGCCGACGGCATGTCGGCGCAGTGCCCGACCAGTTTTACGTGGTCGCCCAGCTTGTTCTCGTCGATGGCCTTGAGCAGCGACTGCGTATAGTCGTTGCGGCCCTGGTCGTCACCCGCCATCAGCACCAGGAAATTGTCGAGCCCTTGCGCGCGCAATTTCGCCGCCGCCAGGATGATCAGCGCCTGCCCCTTCCAGCGCGTCAGGCGTGCGCCCAGCAGGAAGCGGATGCGGTCGTCGGGCGTGATGCCCCACTTTTCCTCCAGCGTCATGATGCGGCTGACGTCGAAGGCCTCGGGATCGAAGCGCTTCAGGTCGATGCCACGCGGGATGGCGATGACGCGCTCGGGCGGGATATCGTAGGTTTTCAGGATATGGTCGCGCGTGAAGTCCGAATTGGCGATGACCATGTCGCCTTTCGTCATCTGGCTGTTGTACCAGCGTTTCAGCGGCGATTTGGCGTTGTAGATGCCGGCGTAAGTGCTGACCGAGCGCACGCCGCACGCTTTCGCCGCCGCGAAGGCCGCCATGGCCGGGGCGCGCGAGCGGACGTGAACGATATCGACGCCTTCCTTGCGGATAAGATCCTTCAACAGCTTGACGTTTTTCCACTGCACGAAGGGGTTCTTGCTGTGCACAGGCAGCTTTATGACGGTCGAACCGCCCTTGAGCAGCCGACCTTCCAGGCGCCCGCCCTTCGACACCACGACCGACCGCCCGCCGGCGCGCACGACGGCCTCGGCGACATCGACCGTCGTCTGCTCGACGCCGCCGGTATCGAGCTCCGGCACGATTTGCATGACGCAGGCAGTGAAGGGTTTGCTGTCGGGCATGAGGCCATGTAGAGGGGAAGCGCCAACGCGCGAAGGGAATTTGGAATGACCACGATACCGCAGGTAAATCAAGAGCCTGCCGCCTATCTGGAGGCCCCGAACGGCGATCGGATCGCCTATAGGCGGGTGCGTGGCGACGGCCCGACTGTCCTATGGCTGGGCGGCTTCCTGTCCGATATGCTGGGCGCGAAGGTGATGCGCCTGTCAGACGAGGCGCGCGCGCGTGGCTGGGACCTTCTGTGCTTCGACTATTTCGCGCACGGCGAGACGGGCGGAGATTTCGGCCAGGCCAGCGTCGGGCGCTGGCGCGACAATGTGCTGGCAGTCGTTGACGCTCTGACCGACGGGCCGGTGGTAGCGTTCGGGTCCAGCATGGGCGCGCACATGCTGTCGCTGTTGATCAAGGCCCGTCCCGGCAAGGTTGCGGCGGCGGGGTTCCTGGCGCCGGCGGCCGATTTCGTCACCGCCCTCATGCTCCCCGGCCTGTCGCCCGAGGACCGGCGGCAATTGCAGGTGTCGGGCGTCTACATGATGCCGGGCTACGATCGCGATGTGCCGATGTCGCAGGCCTTTTTCGACGATGCGGCGAGGCATACGGTGCTGGGCGCGCCGATCGCCTTCGACGGTCCGGTGCGGATTCTGCACGGTATGAAGGATGACGTCGTGCCGTGGCAGCACGGCGTCCGACTGATGGAGGCGCTTACGTCTCCGAACGCGCGCATGGACCTGATCAAGGACGGCGACCACCGCCTGTCGCGCCCGCAGGATTTGGATCTGCTGGCGGCGGCGGTGGCGGAGTTGCACGGGATTGCGGCGAGATCGGCATTGGCCACCCTACAAAGATATGTTCACGACCACGACCACGTCGAGGGGCTCGCTGTCGATGAACTCATCGCGCAACGTCGGTCCGAAGCCGAAGACGGCTGACGTATTGCCCCTTCCGCCTCCCTTCGCCAAGGCTTCGGGGAGCCACCTTCCCCGCTTCGCAGGGAAGGAATTAGACGATTGAACGCCCTTCCTTCCCCGTTTACGGCGGATCGAGCGAAGCGGAAGTATAGCTTCCGTGAGGGAGGGGCTGGGGCGGCGTCAAGCCGATCCAGACGGAAGGGGGGAACCCAACTTAAAGCGAGATCAGGCGTTGCAGAGACGGCTCAGCGCTTCGATGACGCCGCGCACGGCGGCTTCGGCCTCAGGCGTGACGAAGGTCGCGTCCAGGCGGACCTTGGCGCGGTTATGGTTGAGCAGCAGCGCCGTTTCCTCGGTCATCCGCGCTTCGAGGACGCGCAGGACTTCCAGCAGGGCTGGATGGGCGATCTCTCCGCTCGACGTGCAGGTGATCAGCGCGGTCGGCTTGTGCGCGAGCTCGCAACTGCCGACCGTCCAGTCGATAGCGTTCTTGAGCACGCCGGGAATGCCCATGGCGTATTCCGGTGTGGCGATCAGGACGGCGTCGGCCGCGTTGAGCCGGGCGCGGAAGGCCAGGACTTCGGGCGGGGCATCGTCTGCGAGGTCGGGCGTAAAGGGTGGCAGGACGGTATCGACGGTTTCGACGTCGAAGATTTCCATGCGCCGGATCGCCTCGATCAGGGCGGCGTTGATCGAGCCGGTGCGCAGGCTGCCGTTCAGCGCCACGAGTTTCATGACTTACCCTCAAGGATAGCCGCCAGCCCTTCGACATAAGTCGGGTATCGTGGCCGCCAGCCCAGCACGGCCTTGGCGCGGGCATTAGAGACGCGTTTGTTGTCGGCATAAAAGCGTCGTGTCGCGGGGCTTAAACCCGGATCGTCCCAGGCGATGGCGGGCGGCAGGGAAGCGCTGATAAGGTTCGCAGCGTGAATCAACACTTGATCGGCCGGTGCGGGGCGGTCGTCGCACAGGTTGAAACTGTCGGCGGTCCTGCGCTCCATCGCCCCAAGCAGCGCCGTGGCGCAATCGTCGTGGTGCAGCCGGGAAAACACGTGGCCGGGCTTATGGATGCGCCGCGCCGAGCCGTCTTTCAGGCGTTCGATGACATTGCGGCCGGGTCCGTAGAGGCCGGGCAGGCGAAAGGTGCTGACCCGATGTTGGCCCAAACCCCGCCACTGGCTTTCCGCCGCGACACGACGGCGGCCTTCGGTCGAGGAGGGGTGAAGCCCGCTGTCTTCCCATACCCAGCCGCCGTCGCGGTCGCCATAGACGCCGGTGGTCGAAAGATAGCCGATCCATTTTCCGGATGCGGCCGTCAGGTGCGGTTCGAGCGCGGCAAAGGCCGGGCAGCCTTCGTCGCCGGGGGCGGGCGTGATCAGCAGCGCGGAGGCGTCGGCCACGGCCTGCGCAAGGGCCTGCGTGTCATTGGGGTCGACGGCCGCGATGCCGTGGTTGGCAAGTTCGGTGCGTTTTCCAGGATCGCGCGCGGTGGCGATAATGGAATGGCCCGAGGCGCGCGCCAGATCGGCAAAGGCCTTGCCGATAAAGCCGTAGCCGAAGATAAGGACCGTGTCCGTCAATGATTGATGTTGGCCATCGACGCGCTGGACGCCGATGCCGAGGACTGTGCGGCGGCCTGGCGCTTGGCGTCGTCGGCCTTGCGCTGCGCTTCGTGCGCCTGACGAACGGAGCGTTCGCGCACCATGCGGAAATAGTCGGGCAGCTCGATGCGATGGCCGAACGGCGGCGGCGAGATCGTGCCCTGACCCTGCGGCCAGACGAAGCTGAGCGCGATCAGCAGGATAGCGACGATGGCTGCGGCCGGATAGAAGATCTTGTCGGGCATGGTGGCTTTATAAGCAGATTGTCGCACCTGCGCCAGTTCTTTTGCGGTGCGCTGCGAAGCGCGCTAAAAGCGGCAAAAGGTGGACCGGGGGCTCTTGTGTAACCGAAATGCCACACCATATCGCTGCTACCGGGGGCCGATGCGGTCGCTTCTTGTTAAGGGCCGCGAAAGGATCCGGAATTCCGCCGTCACGGGGAGAGACCGTTCCATGAATATCGAAAAGTATTCTGAAAAGACTCAGAAGCTTATCCAGGCCGCGCAAGCCATCGCCCAGGCCAACAGCCACCAGTATTTCATGCCGCAGCACGTGCTGAAGGCGCTGAGCGACGACAAGGACGGGCTGGCCAGCCGCCTGATCGCGCTGGCCGGCGGCAATGCCGATGCCTTTACGGGCGCGGTCGACCTCGGTCTGACCAAGCTCCCGCAGGTTTCGGGCAATGCCCAGCTCTATATGCACAACGATACGGCGCGTCTGTTCAATGAGGCCGAGAGCGAAGCGCAGAAGGCCGGCGACGCCTTCGTCACCGCCGATCGGCTCTTGCTGTCGGCCCTGTCGGGCAAAGAATCCGAACCGGTCCTCAAGGCCGCGGGCATCACGCAGAAGCAACTGCGCGAAGCGGTGACCAATTTCCGCAAGGGCAAGACGGCCGACAGCGCCACGGCCGAAAGCGGCTTCGACGCACTGAAGCGCTATGCCCGCGACCTGACCCAAGCCGCGCTCGACGGCAAGATCGACCCGGTCATCGGCCGCGACGAGGAGATCAGGCGGACGATCCAGGTCCTGGCGCGCCGCACCAAGAACAATCCCGTGCTGATCGGCGAGCCTGGCGTCGGCAAGACCGCCATCGTCGAGGGCCTGGCGCAGCGCATCGTCAATGGCGACGTGCCCGAAAGTCTTAAAGACAAGAAGCTGATGGCGCTCGACATGGGCTCGCTGATCGCCGGCGCCAAGTACCGCGGCGAGTTCGAGGAGCGGCTGAAGGCCGTGCTCAACGAGGTCACGACCGCCGAGGGCCAGATCGTCCTGTTCATCGACGAGATGCACACGCTTGTCGGCGCCGGCAAGTCCGATGGCGCCATGGACGCGTCGAACCTCTTGAAGCCGGCCCTGGCGCGCGGCGAGCTGCACTGCGTCGGCGCCACGACGCTCGACGAATACCGCAAGCACGTCGAAAAGGACCCCGCGCTGGCCCGGCGTTTCCAGCCGGTTTTCGTCAGCGAGCCGACCGTCGAGGACACGATTTCGATCCTGCGTGGCCTCAAGGAAAAGTACGAAGTCCACCACGGGGTGCGGATCTCGGACAGCGCCATCGTCTCGGCGGCGACCCTGTCGAACCGCTATATCCAGGACCGTTTCCTGCCCGACAAGGCGATCGACCTGATCGACGAGGCGGCGTCGCGCGTGCGCATGGCGGTCGATTCCAAGCCGGAGGAGCTCGACGAGCTCGACCGCCGCATCGTTCAGCTCAAGATCGAGCGCGAGGCGCTGAACAAGGAAACCGACCAGGGCTCGCGCACGCGGCTGGAAAAGCTGGCGAACGAACTGGAAGACCTGGAAGGCAAGTCGCTTCAGCTGACGGCGCGCTGGAAGGCCGAAAAGGACAAGGTCGGGTCGTCGGCGCGGGCGCGTGAGGCTTTGGATCGCGCGCGCATCGAGCTGGCCAATGCCCAGCGCGCGGGCGACCTGACCCGCGCATCGGAAATCCTGTACGGCCGCATTCCGCAGTTGGAAAAGCAGTTGCAGGACGCCGAGACGGCGCCTCAGGACAAGCCCCTGACGCCCGAAGTGGTCGATGCGCAGCAGATCGCCGCGGTCGTGTCGCGCTGGACCGGCATTCCGGTCGACAAGATGCTGGAGGGCGAGCGCGAGAAGCTGTTGCGGATGGAAGACGAGCTGCGCAAGCGCGTGGTCGGCCAGGACGAGGCCTTGACGGCCGTGTCCGACGCGGTGCGCCGGGCGCGGGCGGGGTTGAAGGACCCCAACCGGCCGATCGGGTCGTTCCTGTTCCTGGGGCCGACGGGAGTCGGCAAGACCGAGCTCAACAAGGCTTTGGCCGAGTTCCTGTTCGACGACGAGACGGCGATTACCCGGCTCGACATGTCGGAATATATGGAGAAGCATTCGGTGTCGCGCATGATCGGCGCGCCTCCGGGCTATGTCGGCTATGACGAAGGCGGCGCCTTGACCGAGGCTGTACGGCGCCGGCCCTACCAGGTCGTGCTGTTCGACGAGGTCGAGAAGGCGCATCCGGACGTGTTCAACATCCTGTTGCAGGTGCTCGACGACGGGCGTTTGACGGACGGGCAGGGACGGGTCGTGGATTTCCGCAACACCCTGATCGTCATGACGTCGAACCTGGGGTCGGACGTGCTGGTCAATATGGACGAGCATGCGTCGGTCGAGACGGTGAGGCCCTTGGTGCTGGACGTGGTGCGCCGGCATTTCCGGCCGGAATTCCTGAACCGGATCGACGAGATGATCCTGTTCCATCGACTGGACCGGGCGCACATGCACGACATCGTGCGCATCCAGCTGAAGGGCCTGGAAAAGCTCCTGGCCGACCGGCAGATGACCTTGTCGATCGACGAGGCGGCGCTGAACTACTTGGCGGAGCGCGGCTTCGATCCGGCGTATGGCGCAAGGCCTTTGAAGCGTGTGGTGCAGAAGATGATGGTCGACGGCATTGCGCGGAAGATCCTGGCCGGGGAGGTTTCGGACGGAGACGTGATCCACGTCGGGTTCGACGGCGAGGGGCTGGTGATCGGGAAGCCGGTGTTGCAGTGACGAACATGTGGGGTGTGGGGTCCGTGACCCCACAAACCTTATTCCAACAAAAGAGGCCCTCGCCCTTCCGGGGCGGGGCCTTTTTGTTGGATAGAAGACTTGGGGCCACAGGCCCCAAACCCCTTTAGCTGGAGAGCGCTTTCGCCGCCAGCCACTGCAACCCCGCCAGGTGCTGCTGATCGTGGCTGCACAGGTAATGGATCAAGGCCCGAAACGTCACCGGACCGTAATCCTCGAATTCCGCCGTCCGCTCCATCTGCTCGGGCGACACATTCCCCAGCAGTTCCAAAGTCTCCTCCCGCGCAAAACGGAACGCCTTCAGCACATCCGGCGCAAATGCCTCGGCATATCCGCGCTCGATCCGCAAGCGCTCGCCATCGACCCCCGGCAGATACGGATGCTCTTCGCGCAAGACCCGCACGAACCGCACATGATAGCCGTCAGTCTCGATATCGCGCACATGACACAGCTGCTCCAGCGCCGAATAAGGCTCGCTGGGACACGTGTCCCACGAGGCTGGCGTCCACAGCTGATAGCCGTCCGGAATCGCCGCGTAGTGCGCCTCCAGACGATCCGGAAACGCAGCCAACGCTTCTAAAGTCGCTGCGTCCATCGAATTAATCCCTGAGAAGTTCGTTGATGCCCGTCTTGGCGCGCGTCTTGGCGTCCACGCGCTTGACGATGACCGCGCAGTAGAGCGACGGACCGCCCTTGGGATCGGGCAGCGAACCCGGCACGACGACCGAATAGCTGGGCACCCGGCCCATGAAGACCTCGCCCGTCGCACGGTCGATAATCTTCGTCGACGCCGACAGATAGACGCCCATCGACAGGACCGAACCCTGCTCGACGATCACGCCCTCGGCGACCTCGGCGCGGGCGCCGATGAAGCAGTCGTCCTCGATGATCGTCGGAGACGCCTGCAAAGGCTCGAGCACGCCGCCGATGCCGGCGCCGCCCGACAGGTGCACGTTCTTGCCGATCTGGGCGCATGACCCGACCGTCGCCCACGCATCCACCATCGAGCCCTCATCGACATAGGCGCCGATATTGACGAAGGACGGCATCAGCACGACGTTCTTGGCGATATAGGCGCCCTGGCGCACGATCGACCCCGGCACGGCGCGGAAGCCGGCCTTGGTGAAATCACCCGCATTCCAGCGCGCGAACTTGTTCGGCACCTTGTCCCAGAACGGCCCGAGCGGCGCGTGCTCGAACAGGCCCTGGCCCGCATGCATCAGCTGGTTGCCGTTCAGGCGGAAGGACAGCAGCACGGCCTTCTTCAGCCACTCGTGCGTCACCCACTGGCCCTCGACCTTGTCGGCGACGCGGAAACGGCCCGAATCGAGCAGTTCCAGCACGCCCTGCACGGCCTGGCGAGCCGGGCCCTGATAGGTCGGGCTCAGCGTATCGCGAACCTCCCACGCGGCTTCGATATCATCCCGGAAGGCGGCAAGGTCGGACATGGCAATTCCTCTGCGGTTCAGTCGCCCCGCACTTAAGGACCAAGCCCCGTCTAATCAAGTGTTTTGTCGCCAATCGTTCCGGCCTGCGCGCCTCGCCATGCCAAGCGTCACACGGCAAGCTGAATTAAATGCTGTTGACTCTTATATCGCTCAATGGCTATATAGCTAAATGGCAATTAAAGATCATATATCCGACCCGATCAGCCTCGGCTTCGCGGCCCTGGCCGACCCGACCCGCCGCGCGGTGCTGCAAAGGCTGTCGGCCGGCGAAGCCTCGGTGGCCGAGCTGATGGAACCGTTCGATCTGTCGCAGCCGACCATTTCCAAACACCTCAAGGTGCTGGAAGACGCCGGCCTGATCGAAAGCGGACGGCTGGCGCAACGCCGGCCGCGCCGCCTGAACAGGCAAGGCGTCGAAAACCTGTCGAAGTGGCTGGAGGACTTCCGCCAGCAATGGGACCGCCGCTTCGACAACCTCGAAAACTATCTGACAGGAGTGAGCCAGAATGGACCAGCACCCGACACAAACGACGAAAACGCCGACCGGCGCTGAGGTCGATACGATCACGAACACCATCCGGCTGCGCCGCTCGATCTCGGCGCCCGCCGCACAGGTCTTCGAGGCCTGGACCACGCCCGCCATCGTCAGCAAATGGTGGGATCCGGACGGAATCGCTTTGCGCGAATGCGATATCGACCTGCGCCCGGGCGGAGCCTTCCGCTTCGTCAATCACAGCCACGACGACGGCCACGCCTTTACCGGCACCTATCGTGAAATCGTGGCGCCGGACCGGCTGGTGTTCGAAGCCATGGGCGCCGAAGGCCGGGTGGACTTTGTCGAACGTGCCGGCCGAACCGAGATCACGGTAGCGATCTCGTGCGCCTCGGCGGACCATTTGCAGCAATTCCTGAACTTCGGCATTGCCCGCGACACCGGCCGCACGCTGGACCGTTTGGTGGACTATTTCGACGCTGCGTGATGCGGTAAGGCGCCCTACCAGTCGTTCTTGTCGGCGTGCCAGGTCCGTTGGCGATTGTCCTGTAAGACGACGACGTCGGATCCGCCGCGTCCGCTGTCGCGGTCGTTCCACCGGTCGCCGCCGATGACCAGCGGACCGTTGGCGCCGTCCAGCGCTGCTTCCCCGGCGCCGCTGACGCCCGAACCCACGGCCTCGGCCGCCTTGCCGACCACGATGAACGGCAAGGCGATCGCGCCCAGGACCAGCTTGCCGGTGGCTTCACCCAGCCGGCCGGTGGCGACGAATACGTCGCCCGTCGCCTGGGCGGCATTGTCGATCGCCGTCTGCGCGGAGGCGCTTCCCGCGATAAAAACCACGGACACGGCCGCGGCAAAAATGAACGCTTTCATCCCAGTCCCCTATCAATTGGCCGCCGCCACGTCGGACGGCTTCCGGTTCAACACGTAGGTCTCACTCATCAGGTCGTAGTGGCGCATGAAACCGGTCAGGCTCTCGTAAGACACGGTCTCGATCTCACCGGCCTGGTCGTCCATCTTCAGGCGCGGATTGACCATGGGGCCTAAAACGCGCTGAAACAGGTTGGCGTGGATGACGGTCGGCTTGAACCAGGCCTTGAGATCGGCCTTGATCTGCGAATAATCGTCCGTCTGCCACGCCGCCGCCGACACGACGTCGAGCACGAATTCGGTACAGTTCTGGTGGCGCGCGTCGAACGGGCTCGACACCAGCGAATAACTCGGCACATGCAGCTTCTCGTAGGCCGGTGACTGGATCACGGCCAGCAGCCGGCGTTGCATTTCAGGCGTCGGGATGATGATGCCGACGTCGTCGGCCTGGTCGCCGCTGACGAAGTCGAGCGGATAGTCCTGAGCCAGGTACGACTGGTCGACCGGTAGCGTCTTTCCGTCACCCTGGTAGAGGTTGTACGAGGCGTAGCCCTTGTAGGTCTTGCCGTCGCCGCCCGTGATGTCGCTGTAGACCCAGAAGGCAGCGTGCGTATAGGCGATCCCCTCTGGCAGGTCCTTGCGGGGTTTGCCGGTGCGGAAGACGATGGCGACGCGGGCGCCCCGGGCGGCCAGATCGCGTTCGGCCTGCTTGGCGAAGCCCGCGGCCTCGACCGCGGTAAAATGCGGTGCCGGTGCCCTGCCGCTCAATCCGGAATCGGCCACCGGATGCGGCGTTTCAGTGGCCATGGCCGGAAAGGCCACGGCCAAAGCCAGAACGGTTACAATCGTCCGGATCACGGCCGGGCCCTGGGCGCCGCCATTTGCGCATCGCGCGGGACGCGCGGCGCCGGTTGCGCCACCACGGTTTCCGGCGAGACCTCGAGCGGCTCATTGGCAAAGCGCAGGGCGTCGAGACCGGCGTTTTTTACCGCCTTGCCCGTGCTTTCGGCCACGCTGCCGACGGCGACGAACGGGACCGAAACGGCGCCGACGGTCAGTTTCACGCCCGCTTCCGACAGCTCGGCCGTGGCGACGGCGGAATCACCGACCGCCTTGGATACATTGGCAACGCTGTCCTGCGCATAGGCGGCCGGCGCCCCCATTCCCAGAACCGCTACCGACACCATCAGATACGCCTTGTCCATATCACCCTCCATTTGTGAACAATGTTCACGTGAACATTGTTCAATATAAGGGCGGAGTCAAGCAGATTTACGTTGACGTTAACGTGATGGGGTCAAAGCGACTGTAGAAAAGCCTTCAGCGAGGGACTGCGGTGGTCGACGAAGGCGTCGAGATTGGCGGCGGCGTGCGGACCCACCAGGACGGTGACCATGCCGAGGCCGTGGGCCGGCTTGAGGTTGCGGGGACTATCCTCGAAGAAGGCTGTGTCGCGCGGACTGACCAGGTGCGCCGCCATCATCAGTTCGAAGGTGACGAGGTTGGGCTTGGGCACGTAGTTCGCGTGTTCGAGATGGAACAGTCCGTCGAACAGGCTGTTCATTTCGAGCTTGTCCAGCAGGCGGACGGCGTGCTTTTCATCGCCGTTGGTGAAGACGATCTTGCGGCCGGGCAGTGCTGTGATCAGCGCGTTCAATTCGGGGTCGGGGTGCAGGTCGTCGAGCGGCACGTCGTGGACCTCGTCGAGGAAGCGGCGCGGCTCGACATTGTGGTGCGCCATCAGCCCGGCCAGCGTCGTGCCGTGTTCGTTGAGATAGCGCTTCTGGAGCTTGAAGGCCTCTTCCGGCGGCAGGCCGGTTTCGCGTGCCACGAAGGCCGACATGCGCTTTTCGACCAACGACATGACGTTGGCCTCGAACGGATACAGCGTGTGGTCGAGGTCGAACAGCCAGGTGGTGATATGGGCGAGGTCTGGGCGCATGTACAAAAGCTCTGGTTGGCTCGGATTTCCAGAGCACGGCGACATCAGCCATGCTCTGGCAAGCGCGACCGCGCGCCGGCGCTCGTGCGCCGAGCCTAGCGGCGCTTGAGCGGCAAAAAAGCGAAGAAAGGCCGACCTTAGTCGGCCTTGATAAGCGTTCCGGCGCCGTGTTCGGTGAACAGTTCCACCAGCATGGCGTGCGGACGGCGGCCGTCGAGGATGACCACGGCTTCGACACCGGCTTCGACGGCGGCGATGGCGGTCTCAAGCTTCGGGATCATGCCGCCCGAGGCGACGCCCGACTCGATCAGCCCCCTGGCTTCCGACACGGTCAGCTGACGGATCAGCTCCTTGTTCTCGTCGAGCACGCCGACGACGTCGGTCAGCATCAGCATGCGCTTGGCGTCGAGCTTGCCCGCCACGGCGCCGGCCACGGTGTCGGCGTTGATATTGTAGGTCAGTCCGTCGTCGGCCACGCCGATCGGCGCGATCACCGGAACATAATCGTGGTTGGGATCGTCGATCAGGGTGCGCAGCAGCTTGTCGTCGACGCGCTTGGGTTCGCCGACATAGCCGAGGTCGATGACCTGCTCGATCATCGAATCCGGGTCCTTCTTCGTGCGCGTCGCCTTTTCCACCGTGATCAGGCCCGCATCCTTGCCCGACAGGCCGACACCGCGCACATCGGCTTCCGAGCCGGCGCGCGTGATCCAGTTGGCGATTTCCTTGTTGACCGCGCCCGACAGCACCATTTCGGCGATTTCCATCGTGGCGTCGTCGGTGACGCGCAGGCCGTCGATGAAGGTCGACTTGACGCCGGCGCGGCCCAGCATGGCCGAAATCTGCGGCCCGCCGCCGTGGACGACGACCGGATGGATGCCGAGAAGCTTGAGAAGGACGATGTCCGATGCGAACAGCTTGGCCGTCGCCTCTTCGCCCATGGCGTGGCCGCCGTACTTGATGACGACGATTTCGCGGTCGTAGATCTGGATGTAGGGTAGGGCTTCCGCCAGGGTCTTGGCGGTGGCCCAGCCTTTTTCTTCTTCTTCGGTGTAGGGCGTGTCGGTCATGCGCGCGCCATAGCGCACGCGCGCGCCTGTGTCATTGGGTTTTTGAAAAAACTAGCCGGCAACCAGGCTGACGCGCGTATCGGCCGGCAGGAAGCGGTTCTTGAACGGCAGGATGGCGGCGCCGATGGCTGCGGCGTCGCCCGACATGGCGGCGCGCGCGACCGGCGGACGCTCCCAGGTGAAGTCCATATTCATCGACAGCTTCATGTTGATGCGCTCGCATAAACGCTCGACCAGCTTTTCCGGCAAGCGGCCGCCGATGAAGACCGCGTCGGGGTCGATGCCGCACATCAGCGTCAGGAGCGGCGGATAGAGATATTCCGCCGTCTGGTCTATCCAGGCGTCGACGCAGGCGCGTCCCGCCGCGTTCAGGTCTTCCAGCCCGGCGGGCGAATCGACGTGAACGCCGGCCCCGGCCAGTTCGTGATAGAGGCCGTTGAGCAGGATGGCGCTGCCCAGGGTCTTGCCGGGCTCGTTGTGGCGCGAACGGAACGGGTGGAAGCGCGGCAGGAAGCCGATCTCGCCCGACCGGCCGTGCGCCCCGCGGAAATACTGGCCGTTGATGACCAGCCCGCCCCCCAGCCCTGCGCTGATCAGCACATAGAAGAAGGAATTGGCCTTCAGGCCATGGCCGAAGTGCAGCTCTCCGATCGCCGCGGCGGCGGCGTCGTTTTCGACGAAGACGGGGGCGTCGAGATGACGGGCGACGACGTCCTCGATCCGCGTATGGCTCCATTCGTGATAGAGCGGCGGCTGGCCGTCGAGCGAGATGTTGCCGAGCTCGTCCGGCATGGCGACGCCGACGCCGATCAGGCGCGTGCGGTCGATGACGCCGGAACTGAGGATGTCGCTCAGCGCGCCGGCGATAAAGCGTTCCGTCTCGAACGGGTCGGCGAAGGCGATCTCGCGGCTGACGCGGGCGCGCGTCCGGCCGGCGAAGTCGAGGGCTATGAGCGTCAGGTGGTCGCGGTCGATATTGAGCCCCAGGGCGAAGGCGCCGTCGGGGTTGATCACCAGGTTGTTGGCGGGTTTGCCGCGCGGCGGGACGACGCGGCCGGCGACCTGGACCAGGCCTTCGTCGAGCATGGTGTTGGTGATGCGGAAGACGGCGGGCGGCGTCAGGCCGGTCAGCCTGGCCAGCTCGGAGCGCCGCACGGGCCCGTTGGCGCGGATGGCCTGCAAGGTGACACGGCGATTATGGTCGCCAGCGACGACGATATTGGTGCCGGAAAAGCTCGGCGCCTCGCGCTCTTCGGCATGAACCGTCTTGCTGCGCCGGAACTGCGCCGAATCCCTCTGCCTGGTGGTCATACCTGTTTTGCCCGCTGCCCCGAACAATCATGATGTCTGAGTTGTGGCCCGAAATCCACAGTAAAACACCGGTTTCAAATATGATAGCGCTACCTCTTGTGAAAACGCAGCGCCGTCAGCCGTTCCGAGACCGCCGAAGTCTTGGTATCGGCCCATCCTGCGCCGCGCATCTGGCCGCGCACGGCCGATTCGGGCAGGGGCGACCTGGCGCCCTTGGGATAGACGATCCAGACGGGCAGGCCCGGCAGGTCCGCCGGCGCAGGCAGGGCGTCGGGCGTTTCGGCAATGACGATGATCTGTGCGGCGGAGGCGGCATCGGGGACGGTATTGCCGTCGAGCGCCGCCGCCAGGGCTTCGTCCACGATCGCGCCGATGACGAAGGCCGGCTTGTCCGGCGAAATGCCCAGCTTCGACGCCAGGGACGGCGGCGGTGTCGTCAGCTTCTTCGCCCAGGTTTCGGCGCGGGGCAGACGCAGCGTGTAAGCGATGCCGCCGTGCGTGAAACGCAGGGCGCCGTCATACGCGGCGACATCGGTGATCTCGCTGAAGGCGAAGGTGCGCCGCAATTCACCGCGCAGGATCAGTTCGCGGCTTTCAAGCAGGGCCTTGACGCGGTGCGTGGCCCCTTCGGTCTCGAGCGCGCATTCGGCTTCGAGACCCATGACCTACAGCCCGCAGATCCGGAGGATTTCGGCGCGCAGCTCGGCGATACCCAGGCCCGTTTCCGAAGACGTCGCCAGCACGACCGGGTGGGCGGCCGGGCGCTTCCTGATGGCTTCGACGGTCGCCGCCTTGACCTTTTCCAGCTCGGCCGGCTTGATCTTGTCGGCCTTGGTCAGCACGATCTGATAGCTGACCGCGGCGCCGTCGAGCGCGTCCATGGGCTCGTTATCCACGGTCTTCACGCCGTGGCGCGCGTCGATCAGCAGATAGGCGCGATGCAGGTTGGGGCGGCCGCGCAGATAGTTGCGGCCGAGATTCTGGAACTTCTTGACCTCGGTCTTCGACGCCTTGGCCCAGCCGTAGCCCGGCAGGTCGACCAGGTGCAGGGTGTCGTCGACCAGGAAGAAGTTGACCTCGCGCGTGCGGCCGGGCTCGTTCGACGCCCGCGCCAGATGCTTCTGACCGACCAGCGCGTTGATCAGGCTCGACTTGCCGACGTTCGAACGGCCGGCAAAGGTGACCTCGGGCAGGCTGGTGTCGGGCAACTGCTCGATCTTCGCCGCGCCCATGACAAAGGTGGCCGGACGCGCGAACAGGACGCGCGCCCGCTCAAGCGTTTCGGCATCGAAAGTGTCGGGCGATGCCGGCGATGTCGGTGATTCCGGGGTCACGCGGCCTTCTTTTCGGTCTTGCCGGTGATCTTGGCGATCAAATCGTCGATCGGGTTGTCGACCTTCATGCGGCGCATGATGATGTACTGCTGCAGGATGGTCAGCAGGTTGGACCAGAAGTAGTAGATCATCAGGCCGATGGCCAGCTGCGAGAAGAAGAAGACCATGATCAGCGGCATGAAGGCCATCATGCGCTTTTGCATGGGATCGATACCCGACATCGGCGTGAAGTTCTGACTGGCCCACATGCTGAGGCCGTAGAGGATGGCGACGGGACCGACGTGCAGCGGGCCACCCAGGAAACCGCCGATCAGCGGCACGGCGCTGGGGTCGTAAGGGATCAGGCCGAACAGGTTCATGATCGTCAGCTGGTCGGGCGCCGACAGGTCGTGGATCCAGCCGAAGAAGGGCGCGTGGCGCAGGCCGATATCCATCTGCAGCACCTTGACCAGGCAGATGAAGACGGGGACTTGCAGCAGCATGGGCAGGCAGCCGCCAAGGCCGGCCATCGGATTGACCTTCTCCTCCTGGTACAGCTGCATGGTCGCTTCCTGCTGCTTCTGCATGTCGTCGGGGAAGCGCTTCTTGATCGCGTCGAGCTTGGGTTGCAGGCGCTGCTGGACGTGGCGCATCTTGGTCATCTGCTCGTACGAGCGGTGGGCCAGCGGATAGAAGGCCAGCTTGACGATGACGGTCAGGCTGAGGATGGCCAGGCCGTAATTGCCGATCGTCGAGTACAGCCAGCTGAGCAGCAAGAAGAAGGGGTAGGTGATGAATTCCAGGCTGCCCCAGTCGAGCGCCTTGTTGAACAGCGGCAGCTTCAGCGACTTCATATAGGCCTGCAGCATGTCGTCATGCTTGGCGCCGGCAAAGATGTGCGCGCTGGTCGACCAGGTCTGGCCGGGCTGGACGGTGACGAAGTTGGCGGCCGTATAGCCCGTGGCGAAGACCGGGCTCTGCTTGTCGCGGCGGTTCTGCACCGTGAACTTGGCGTCGAGCTTCTGGTCGGGGATGACGGCGGCCATCCAGTACTTGTCGGTGATGCCGAACCAGCCGCCCGTCGTGGTGTCGTCCATCTTCTTCTTGGGGTCGTTGGCCAGGTCGCGGTAGCGCAGCTGTTTGATCAGGTAGTGGCCCGGCTTGTCGCTATAGGTAGCGATGGCGCCTTCGTGGACATAGGCGTCATGCGTCGCGTAGGCGGGAATGCCGTAGCGCACGACCTGGGCGTAGGGCGCAAGCGTGACGGGCTGCGTCGTGGCGTTGGCGACCTGGTCGGCCTGCGCGATCATGTAGTTGTCGTCGATCGTCAGCGTCCGCGTGAACTTGAGGCCCGCGCCGTTGTCGTAGGTCAGGACGACCGGGTGGCCGGGCGACAACACCGTGCCCGAGGCCAGGGTCCACAGCGTATTGACGGTCGGGGCGTTCGGCAGGTTCTGCGTCGAGAAGCCGCTGTCGACATAGAAGGCGTTGTCCGTGGCCGCCGGCGACAGCAGCTCGACATTCGCGGAATTCTTGTCGATCGTCTGCTTGTACTTGGTCAGGTACAGGTCGTCGATGACGGCGCCCTTTAGCGCGATCGAGCCCTTGACCGACGGCGTCTCGATCGCCACGCGCGGCGACTGGGCCAGCGCCTGGGCGCGCGTCAGGTGGACGTCGGGATGGATCAGGCCCGCCGCCAGCGAGCTCGACGACGCGGCCGCCGCGGCGGCCTGCGCCTTGCGGGCATTATCCTGCTGCGGCTTCATGATGAAGAACTGATACCCGAACAGCAGGACCATGCACGAGATCAGGAAAAAGATCATATTCTTGTTGTTGTCGGTCTCGTTCATCGAACAGTCTTTTCCCGTGAAGCCGTGTCTGTGCTGGAAGCTGAGGTCGTGGGTGATGCGTTTTTAGGGCGCGACAGCCTTATCAGGGCGGCTTTGACATCGTCAAGTAAGCCCGCCCAGTCGCGCTCGATCGTTGTTGCGCGCGCCACGAAGACGTAGTCGTGGCCGGCCACGCCGTGCAGCGGCAACAAGGCCCTGGCCGCTTCGCGCAGGCGGCGCTTGGCGCGGTTGCGCTCGACGGCGCCGCCGATCTTCTTGGTTGCCGTGAAGCCCGTCCGAATCTCTTCCCCATCCTTGCGGTCGCGCGCCTGGACGACGACAGCGCCGCGTGCCTGATAGGGCGCCTTGGCGGCCTTCAGGAATTCCGCGCGGACCTTCATGCGCGCGATTTTCGGCATCCGCGCGATTTTAGGCATGCTGGCGATTTTTGGGGGGGCGTCGGACATGTTGCGGGGAAAATGTGAGGTGGGACGCGCTTATGCAAGCTGCAGATACAGAAAAAGAGCCCTTAAGCGACTTAAGGGCTCTTCATTCAAATGCGCTGGCAAAATGCGCTGGCTTGAGACGCTGTTAGGCGGTCAGGCGCTTGCGGCCCTTGGCGCGACGGCGGGCAACGACCTTCTGGCCGTTCTTGGTCGCCATGCGGGCGCGGTAGCCGTGGCGGCGCTTGCGGACCAGGCGGCTCGGCTGATAGGTACGTTTCGTTCCCATTTGGGGCTCCGATAGGTTGGTCTGCGGCCACCATCCGGGACGGCGGGGACGCGAAAATCGTAAAGAGGCGCGTGATTAGCCAAGGCGCGTCCCCTTGTCAATCGCATTTGCACTTTTTAAGCCGCATTTCTGCTATATATAATAGACGTGGCAATCGCGCCATGGACGATGGAGCTGAAGTGTTCGATCCAGGCAAGTCCGACGATGGCCCTTCCCCCCGCGACGCCCGGCCGGCGCGGGGCCGTTCGCTTGCGCGCAAGACCTTGGCGCGCGACCGCGCGGCGGATCTTCCGGCCTACGGGCGGCGCATCGCGGCCGCGGCCCGGCGCTTCTCCTCGGTCATGCTGCGCCTGGCGTTCGAGGGCCTGGAACTCGGGCGGCGATTCGTTTTCAGCCTGTCGGGCCAGCTCTTCATCGCCACCGCCATCTTCGTCGCCATCGTCGAGGTCATCATCGTCGTGCCGCGCATGGCGATCGAACAGGAAAGCTGGCTGAACGACCGCGTGGTGCGCGCCGAAATCGCCTCGCAGGCGCTCGACACCGCCCAGACCAAGACCGTCACCCAGGTCATGTCGGCCCAGCTGCGCAAGAGCGCGGGCGTGCAGTACCTGGCCATCATCAATGACGGCGTGCCGACCTACCGCCTGTGGGATTACGCGACGACCGTGCCGGACGAGGTCACGGACCTCAGGCGTGCGCACAAGAATATCGGTCGCGACATCGCCTATCTGTGGGCGCCGTGGCGGACCCTGCTCGAACCGTCGCGCCGACTGATCCACGTCGAGGCCCAGCCGCGCATCCGGCGCGACGACATGATCGAAATCGTGGTGTCGGCCAGGCCGCTGCGCGACCACCTGAAGGACAGCCTGACCAATATGGTGCGGACGTCGCTCGGCATCTCGCTGGCCGCCGGTATCCTGGTCTTCGCCGGCCTGTCCTTCCTGGTCGTGCGCCCGATCCGCCGCATGACCGACGCCATCTCGACCTTCAAGGCCAATCCCGAAGACATGTCGGCCAACCACCATCCGTCGCGCCGCGCCGACGAAATCGGCCAGATCGAGCGCGAGCTGGTGTCGATGCAGGAAGAGGTGCGCAACGCGCTGCGCTCGCGCGCCCGCCTGGCGGCGCTGGGTCAGGCCGTTTCCAAGATCAACCACGACCTGCGCAACATGCTGACCTCGGCGCAGATGGCGTCGGACCGCCTTGCGACATCGGGCGACCCCACGGTCGCCAAGGCCCTGCCGCGCCTCGAACGCGCGCTCGACCGCGCCTTGTCGCTGGCGTCGAACGTCCTGACCTACGGCAAGAGCGACGAGCGCCCGCCCAGCATCCAGATCATAAAGCTGAAGGACGCCGCCGAGGCCGCCGCCGAGGATTCGGGCCTGTGCCTGCCGGGATCGGCGGGCGAGGGCGTTCGCTTCTCGCTGAAGGCGCCGCGCGGCTTTTTCCTCGAAGCCGACCCGGAACAGTTGCACCGCCTGCTGGTCAACCTTATGCGCAATGCGCGCCAAGCCATCGAGCTCCAGCCCAACCGCCGCACGCTCGGCCGCGTCACCATCACGGCGATCAAGACGGCCGACGACGTCATCCTCATCGTCAGCGACAACGGCCCGGGCATCCCCGAAAAGGTGCGCGAGCGTCTGTTCCAGCCCTTCAGCGCGTCGAACACGCCGGGCGGCACGGGTCTGGGACTGGCCATCGCGCGCGAACTGGCGCAACTGCACGGCGGCGATGTCCGCCTGGCCAATACCGGCGCCGAAGGCACGGCGTTCGAACTGCGCCTGCCGCTGAAGGGCAGGGGCTGAAACTTCTTACATCTCCCTGTCGCGAAGCGATGGGGAGGGGGACCGCCCGAAGCGTTAGCGTAGGGTGGTGGTGGGGTTTCTTGCTTTCTTACTGCCGCCAGAGCCCGAAAAAGAAAGCAAGAAACCCCACCACCACATCTCCTTCGCCTGCGGCTCAGTCGTGCGGTCCCCCTCCCCATTTTCTGCGAAAACGGGGAGATGCAAGGCGCTACCGCGACAACACGCGCTCCACAAAGGCCGGCACAATCTCGGTCGCGGGGCCGTAGTGGCGTTCCTCGAACAGCGACTGCCCGAGCGACGGCTCAAGATTGAGCTCGACCGTATGCGCGCCGGCGCGGCGGGCCGCCGAGATGAACCCTGCCGCCGGATAAACATTGCCCGACGTCCCGATCGACACGAACAGGCTGCACCTGGCTAAAGCGCGCTCGATCCGGTCCATATCGAATGGCATCTCGCCGAACCAGACGATATGGGGCCTGAGCGTCGCGACATCCGAAAAGGGCGAGGTCGTATCGGGCAGGATATCGTCGCGCCAATCGCACACCTTGCCCGTTCCCGTACAGCGTGCCTTGAGCAGCTCGCCGTGCATATGGATCAGCTCAAAGCCCTCGGCCTGCGGCACTTCGGCGTGGGCACGGTCGTGCAGATCGTCGACATTCTGCGTTACCACCAGCACGTCGCCCGGCCACTCGACACCCAGCTTCGCCAATGCCCGATGCGCCGCATTGGGCGCGACGGCGCGCAGATGCCGGCGGCGCTGGTTATAGAAGTCTTGCACCAGCGCCGGATTGGCGCGGAAGCCCTCGGGCGTGGCGACCTCTTCGACGCGGTGGCCACACCACAGCCCGTCCGAGGCGCGGAAGGTCGGCACCCCGGACTCGGCCGAAATCCCGGCCCCGGTCAGGACGACGATGGAATTCACTGCGTCCCCCTGACAAAAACGCCCTCGCGGCGCGGATCCGAACCGCCGTTGACCGTGCCGTCTCCCGGCAGGATGAAGCCGTTAAGTCCCGACTCCTCGCCCTCCAGCGGCGTCAGCACGTAGCCCATCTGCGTTAGTGCATCCCAGACAGCGGGTTCCAGGCGCTGGCGCTCGATGCGAATGGAAGTGCCGCGCGCTACGACGTTCGGCAGGTCGATGGCCTGCTGCATCGGCAGCTTCCAGTCAAGGAGCGCGATCAGGGTTTTCAGGTTGTAGCCCAGGATGGAGGTTCCGCCGGGAGACCCCATGGCAGCCACGACCGTCTTGCCGTCCTGGGCGAAGACGATGACTGGCGCCATGGAAGAGCGCGGATGTTTGCCGCCCTTGACCGCATTGGCGGCGGCGATGCCGTCCGGCGTGGCCGGGCTGAACGAGAAGTCGGTCAGCTGGTTGTTGAGGAAGAAGCCGCCGACCATGCGGCCTGTGCCGAAATAGCTTTCGACCGTCGTTGTCATGCTGACCACATTGCCCCAGCTGTCGCGGATAACGAAGTGGGAAGTGCCGCCGGGCTCGGGCGTCTTGTCGGGGCCCGCGGTGATGGGCAGGTTGCCGGCCTTCGGCGCCGGGTTGGCCTGTCCGATCCTGATCGTTGCGGCGCGAGACGCGGCGTAGCCCGGATCCAGATAGCCGCTTTCGATCTTCATAAAGGCGGCCGTATCGCCTTCGTACTGGTCGCGGTCGGCATACATCAGCCGCTCGGTCTCGATCAGCGCTTGCCAGGCGCGCGGATCGTGCACGCCCCATTCGGCAAAGGGCAGCTTTTCGGCGATACGCAGGCCCTGCAGGAGCGCGATGCCGCCCGACGGGACGTTGGTCGTGCAGACGATGTAGACGTGGTAGGGCACGCACAGGGGCTTGGTCGCATAATCGGCCGTCGCAGTGTAGGGCGTGGTTGTGCGAACGCCGACCTTGTAATTGGCAATGTCGTCGAGCGTCATGGTGCCGGGCAGCGGCGC
>OUNM010168429.1_pt1 | contig 21922 bp, 17 predicted proteins | sample 1769961 | NCBI WGS metagenome assembly OUNM01 (sample SAMEA3914820, study PRJEB12502) | metagenome | biome: forest; material: soil | place: USA | collected 2012-03-12 | depth 0.3 m
CGCGTCGAAGAGCTTGGCAAGGCTGTCCACGAGATCTGCTCGGAGCGCCTCGCCGAATTGCGCCGTAAGCTTTCCATCCCCGCCTGAGAGACGATCTGACGCTGGATCAGGTGAGCGACGAGATGATCAACAGAATCATCAGACCTGAGTATTCACCTCTCTCCACAAGCCGCTGCGGACTGTGAATACGCGAACATGGCGTGCGGCATTGAATGCCTGTGGGGCACCGATTTCCGCTGGCACGATCTGCGGCACACCTGGGCAAGTTGGCTTAGCCTAGCCTTGCTAAGCGCGTTGGCGATCCGATACTCGGGACGACGCCACTCATGCGCCGTACCAAGCACCGGGAAGCGGGGGCGGTGTCCGAAAAACCCTTTGCCGGTGGCTATCGGACCGCGCCTCGCCGAATGAGATTGACGATGGCCAGCAGGACGATGGCGCCCACCAGCGACACCAGGAAAGTCATTGGCGTAAGCCCCGCATTGTTGATTTCGCCACGGCCAAGGATCAGGCCGCCGACAAAGGCGCCGACGATGCCAACCACTATGTTCATGATGAGGCTGTTGTTATCGCGCATGATCAGGCTGGCTAGCCAACCCACCACGCCACCAATTATCAGCCAGACAATGATGCCCATGTCTTCTCTCCTGTAGTTGGAGACCAATGAGATGAAGACGTTTAGGGCTCACGGCGGTTCCCCCCATAAGCGACGAACCGATTTGCACCGAACGGTGCCGGGGTGTTACAAATCTTTGACTTGCCTATACATTTGCCATAGCGATATCGCGAATATCGATCCGAGTACGGCCGCTACCGTCTGTACCAACATGATTCCATCCGATTCCCGATTGCGACCCTATGGCCGAAACCCGGGCGGGCGGATCACACAGGCAGCCGCATTCCGATAGAAGGAAACCTTGGTTTAGCGACGTTCCGCCGCTGAAATCCGACCAGTCGCGGGCTCAGGTAACGCGGGCTTCGCGCGACCCCGGACGCGGGTTTGTTGCCCGTCCCTGATCCCTTCACAATCTTGAGGTCCCTCGTTCGTGGGCCAAAGGCGCAAGTCGAGGTTGGCGCGGGCACGGGTGAAGGATTTTCCCGGATACTTTCTGGTCGACCGGAGTGTCCTAGGAGTTTGGGTGTACACGGTCCGGGAGCGGCATGGATAGCTTGTTCAAGACCATGCAGGCAGCCTTGCGGCCTTCACCGGCCAGCCGATCACGTCTGTCATTGCGCCCGGGCTTTTCCTGATTTGGGCATTATCGGCCCGATCCCCGATCTTGCGGGCACGCCATTTTCGGCAACAAGATCATAGATAAACCGTCGGCTTGTGTACCATAAGCCCGCCGCCCCCGAAGGCGCCGCCGGGGCTACGACCAGCTATGCTTGGGCAAGAAAGAATTGCACCATTATACGGGACGCGTCGGGCCCGATCGGATCCGTATAGGATCCGGCGGGATCGCCACCCGACCAGGCATGCCCGCTGCCATGAACGGTCCATTGCTCTATGTGCGGCCGACCTTCTTCGTCCCGCATGGTCGTCCGGCTATATTGGTAGCCGCCGTCGCTGCGCCCCGTCTCCTTTTCGAGGCGAAGCGGTTTTCGGGTTCCGGCGCTGGCCCGCGCGACAAGCTCATCGCCGTTGATCTTGTCGACTACGGTGTCGCGATCGCCATGGAAGATGATCGTCGGAACCGAGGGGGACGTCGGGCGCCCTGCCAGCCTGCTTCCACCGCCTTGCCGCATCGCGATGAGCGCTCCCGCCAGGTTGCCCGCTGCGCCACATGCTAGGCCAGAATGCACGCCCACCGCGGCATACAGGTCGGGGTATGCCTCGCCCATGATGGCTGCCGCCGCACCGCCTGCGGAGAGGCCGGCGATATACACCCGCCGTGTATCGACGTGATGCCGGGAAATGATCTCCCGCGTCACGCCCGCTATTAGAGCAGGTTCACCTTGGTCGCGCCGTTGATCTCGAGACTTGAACCAGTTCCAGCAGCGCGACGCGTTCGCGGACTGCGTCTGCTCGGGGTATGCAACGAGGAAGCCGTGTTCGTCGGCGAGCCGGTTCATCCGCGTGCCGAGGGCAAAGTCGTCCGGCGATTGCGTGCATCCATGGAGCATGACCAGGAGAGGAGATCCGTCGTTCACTCCATCTGGGACATAGAGCTTGTAGCCGAGCCGACCGTGCTGGTCGGCATGCACGAACGCCGCGAAGCTGCCGTCGCTCGTCGATCGACCTTCTCCGGCCGGCTTTGCGGTCGGTGCCGGTCCGGTCAGGCGCGCGCTTGTTGGCGTGAGCACAATGGGCTCGCGTGACGGTCGCTTGGCCGCCTCCACGCCACTGCCAAGGCCCAGCATCGTGCGTAGGAGAGCAGTGGCCTCGCCAAGCCTGCCGGCTCGCGTCAGCCTTGTCGCTTCGATCATCGATGGGTGGATCTTCATGACATAGAGTCCGATCGTTCTATCAGTGGATGCGGTCTGCAATTGCGGCCTTGACGGATGCGCTCGCCTGGAGCGCTCCGAGTACCGTCAGCGACGCGATTGTCGCTTGTGCCAGTTCAGGGGTGACGTCAGCCGCGATGGTGGCCAGACCGAGCACCCTGATATCCAGTTGTTCGCCTTTTTCTCTGACCGTTTCGAGGTCCGCTCGGGAAATGTGTCGCAGGCCGAGGTCGAGCTGATGGCGACGAATTGATTTAATCGAAGCATCGGCGTGACGTTCGAGCTGGTTACGGATCGCGGTGCGGATGAAATCCGTCCGGTTGGAATAGAAGCCGTCGCGGACCAGCAGGTCAACATGGCCAAGGTCCACGAAGCCGAGATTGATGGTAATTTTTTCGCTGTCTCCCTTTGGCCGGATATCGCTTCCCCCAATCATCTTTCAATCCTCCGCACCATCCAGGTGGATGGTATATGGATGGTATAATCGCGCGTTCAAGGGCTTGCGTGCATTACTCCGGTTCCTCGTTAGTGCCGTCGCAGGCTAGGGGCCCCCGAACCGGCGTGCGCGCCCGTCAGGGTTGCGAGCGGGCTCGAGGCCAAGGGAAATCGAGCGCGGGCTCGATGCCTGATCGCCTGACATCGCAAGAGACATGCAGTCCAGGGCCAATGGCTGGGTCCGACGGGGGCGTTCAGAATCAAATAGAAGATACGGTAAAGGATCCGACGCTCCACGCTCGCGCGGGCCAGCCGACGGGCGAGATCGCGGAGAACCGCACCGGCTGTGGCCAATCAATTCTCGCAAGGCGCCGGAATGCGCTCGCTGGCGTCCGCTCCTGCCTTGCCTGCCAATCGATACGGGACAAACAACGTGTCGTCGCCGGGGGGCAACCGACGCGGCAGCAAGGAAAGCCAGCTGCGCTGAGGCGGGCAGGCGCGGCGACCCTAATAGTTGTTTCCAAGCATCTTCAAAGTCTTGCTCGAGGTACAAGGGTCGGACCGCTGAGCGACCACCAAGGCCCCGTCATAGAAGGCCCCGTCATAGTAAGCGGATTGTTGTTATCGACCCTGGAGCCGAAGGTTCGTGAACCCAATCGATGTGAAGGCACGCCATCAGGGGATTGCGTTCATCCACGCGCTGCCGCTGTGCTAGCCGGCACGAACGGAACGTCTCTACTTCAGTTGGTCTTCGCGCCAAAGCCGATCGGATAGGGCAACCATCTCCTCATTGCGCAGCGGCTTGGTGAGAAACACACTGCGCGGCACCAGTCGCGCCTCGATAGCAGGATTGGCGGTTACATAGATGACTCGGATCTCGGGGCGCGCCACGTGGAACGCTTCGGCGACATCCCAGCCTGTTATCAGGCCAGCCAGGCGGATGTCGGTGATGAGCAAATCGATCTGGCGCTCCTGATCGAGCAGCGTAAGCGCTTCTTCGCCCGAGCTTGCTTCTACGACGAGCCAACCACCCGCATCGAGGGCGTCTGCCATATCCAGGCGCACCATCCATTCGTCTTCGACAAGCACGACGACGCGCCGTTCCGTGTTCCCATCAGGCTGCCGCTCGGACGCGCTCTCCGGACCAGGACTCTCGCTTTCCAGTCCGTTGCCCGGTGCGTGGAATATGCGCCGATCATGGCTGTCGTCACCCATGCACCGATCAGCGCAGCTCTCGCGGCGCGGAACCCACGGTGTCCCCGTAGGTTCAATCCAGAGGGATCCTCCGTCGGGTTGTTTGTGATCATGCATGCCGATCCTAAGAACGCCTCGTCATCGTGAGTGTATCCAAAAATCTCGATTTTGGAGGAGTTTCTCCGTTCGGCGTTCAACCCGGACTGTTTCGGGGCGAGCTGACAGGTCAGCTGGGCGCATCCGGCATCCAGTGGCAAGGTGAAGCGTTCTTTCAGAGCATCTTTGAAAGCCTGCCGGTGGCGTTATATGCGACCGACGCCGAGGGGCGGATCATCTTCTTCAACGAGGCGGCTGCCGAGCTTTGGGGCCGGAGACCTGAACTGCTTCGGGAATATTGGTGCGGGTCATGGCGCCTTTATCGGACCGATGGGCAATCTATGGCCCATGATCAATGTCCAATGGCAGTCGCGATCCAGACTGCCCGGCCGGTGCGTGGCGAGGAAGCGATCGCCGAGCGGCCTGACGGTTCGCGCTATTCCTTCTTGCCGTATCCCACGCCCTTGTTCGACAGCGATGGACGGCTCGTCGGTGCGGTCAACATGCTTGTCGATATCACCGATCGGAAGCGGGCGGAGGATGCGAGCCGGCGGCTTGCGGCGATCGTTGCTTCGTCTGACGACGCCATCATTAGCAAGACGCTCGACGGGGTAATCACCAGTTGGAATGAAGGCGCCGAAAGACTCTTTGGCTATTCCGCCGATGAGATCATCGGCCGTTCGATCCTCACGCTCATCCCGCCCGATCGACATGGCGAGGAAGTCGAGATCGTGGCGCGGTTGCGAAGGGGCGAGCGTGTCGAGCACTTCGAAACGATACGCCAGCACAAAGACGGTAGGCCTCTCGAGATCTCGCTGACCGTTTCGCCGGTGAAAAGTGAAGACGGAACGGTCATTGGAGCGTCCAAGATAGCCCGGGACATCACCGAGCGGAGACGGGCTGAAGCGTTGCTTCACAGGCAAGCCCAACATCTGGAAACGCTGAATAGGGTCTCTACCATTATTTCACGGGACCTCGACCTCGAGCGCATCGTCCAGGCCGTGACGGACATGGGGACAGAACTCACCGGCGCGCGCTTCGGTGCCTTCTTCTACAGTGTGCAGGACGAGAAGGGTGAGGCCCACCAGCTCTACACATTGTCCGGGGCATCCCGGGAAGCGTTCGAGCGGTTTGGCATGCCGCGCAACACCGCCGTCTTTCGCTCGACATTCGAGGGAGGGGCGGTCGTGCGATCCGACGACATCCGCCAGGATTCCCGTTACGGTCAAAATCTGCCCCATCACGGTACGCCGGAGGGTCATCTGCCAGTGGTGAGCTATTTGGCGGTGCCCGTCCGTTCGTCATCGGGCGACGTGGTCGGTGGCCTGTTCTTCGGTCACGATCAGCCGGGCATGTTCGACGCGGACTCTGAGACGCTGGTCTCCGCTATTGCCGGTCAGGCTGCCGTCGCAATGGACAATGCACGGCTTCACAAGGCGGCTCGGACCGAGATCGAACAGCGGCGCCTGGCGGAAAAGGGCAAGGAGCTTCTGCTGCACGAGATTAAGCATAGGATCAAGAATACCCTGGCAACGGTTCAGGCGATCGCGACGCAAACATTTCGGCGAGCGCCGCCCGATGAGCGCGAAGCCTTCATCGCGCGGCTCCACGCTCTGTCTGGGGCGCAGGACATGCTGACGCGGCAGGATTGGGCCAGCGCTTCCGTCGTCGATCTGGTGGATCGCGCCCTCCTGCCGTTTCGAGGGGCTGAACGGAAGCGCATCGCGACGCGGGGCCCCGACGCTCAGATCGATCCGTCGAAAGCGCTCCTGCTGTCGATGGCGATCCATGAGCTTGGCACCAACGCAGCCAAATATGGCGCTTTGTCGAATGACAGCGGCACAGTGGATCTCGCGTGGACCATGAGTGCGCTCGCCGAAGGCCGACATCTGACATTCGTTTGGAGGGAGGAAGGGGGACCACTGGTGGCACCGCCGACCAGAAAGGGGTTTGGCTCGCGCATGATCGAGGGCTCGCTGAAAGGAAAGCAGGGATCTGTCAAATTCGACTTCGCTCCCGTGGGTTTAGCGGTCACCCTGGATATGGCGATATAAGGTCCACCCCCTCAATATTCTGAGGCGCTAAATTTTCATGGGGCGCGACCGGCTCACGTCGGAAATTTGCGGCGCTGCTCACCACCAGCAATGTGTGGCGCTCATCCGCGCCATCGTCCGAAACGCGATGCGCGAGTGGGAATGGCTCGATCGGATCATCGGCGGCAAGGTCAGGGTGCGTTACATCATTCAGGATCAGGCGGCATCATTGATAGAGCGTCTGCCGGTTCGTGGTGAGGAGTTGAGACAATTGATGTCTAGCATCGCCAGTTCCTGCGGTTCGGCTTCACGGATGCAGAGTAGGCCCGTCGCGGGCACAACCAACCGTTGGCGCCAACGGAAGGAAGGAGACGTGGACCCGATCGCCGACCTTTATGTGCTCTGCTTCGGGTCAAAGCGCGGCGCGGCGCGGCGCGGATGTGGGCGAGGCTTGGCGTCCGCGGACGTAGCAGAGATCGTCCTGGACGAGTTCGTCGGGGTGACTGGCCAAATTGCAATGGTTCACGCAATGCCATCGATCGTGGTCTTGATGTCAGCAGCAGCCAACTTCAAAGCCCGCTCACCTTTCGAATGGAGTCAGAAGTGTGGAGCACCCCCCAACAAAGCTACGCAATGTCGTGAGCAAGCTTACTTCCTGATGTGACAAGGGGCAGTGGGTCAGGCTGCATTGCAGATGTCGCGGCCGCCCGAGGTAACCTCGTCAGTTATCACGCGTACCCTCGACGGCCCTAACAGTGGCAGCGCTTGCGGTTCACCCAGCAGATAGCCTTGCACTTCGTCACAGCCCTCGCGCCGCAGCACGATCAGTTGGCGTTCGGTTTCGATACCCTCGGCGAGCACTGGAATGGAGAGGCTTTTGCCCAACGCGAGAACGGCACGCACGATCGCCACGGCCTGCGGACTGTCTTCCAGCTCGGAGACAAACTGGCGGTCGAGCTTGATCTTGTCGAATGGGAACGAACGCAGGGTTTCGAGCGAGGAATAGCCTGTACCGAAATCATCGAGAGCAACGCCGATTCCAAACGCCTTGATCTGCCGCAGTACGTGCAAAGCGTGGTCGCGATTGGCCATGATCGCGGTTTCGGTAAGTTCGATCTCCAACCGCTGTGGAGGAAGGCCAGTGTCCAGCAAGATCTGATGGAAGAGTTGCGGGAGATCGGCATGGGCGAGCTGGACCGGCGAGACGTTGACCGCGACCTTCGTTTCGTTCGCCCAGCCCATTGCGTCCGCGCAGGCGTGACGCATAACCCATTCGCCAAGCGCCAGGATTAGGCCATTCTCTTCCGCGATGGGAATGAAGACCGTCGGCGAAATCGGCCCCCGCACCGGATGGGTCCATCGCACCAGCGCCTCATAGCCAGTCACTTCCTGCGTCGTGACCGAAGTCTGAACTTGATAGTGAACCTCGAGCTGGCGCTGCTCGATGGCTTTGCGCAGGTCGCTGGCGATCTCGCGCCGCTCGCGGATCGCTTCGTCGAGCAGCGCATCGTAGAAGCACGGTGCGAGCGCTCCTTCGCCCTTGGCACGGTACATCGCGAGATCGGCATTGTTAGTGAGCGTCTCCGCGTCCAGAGCATCGTCCGGATAAGCGGCCACACCTATGCTCGCGCCGACGCGCGCTTCGAAGGAATCGACGGACAGCGGCGCCTCGATCGCGTTCCTAAGGCGACTAACGAAAGCGGCAAGCTGTACACGCTCCCAGAAGCGCGTGATCACTACAAACTCATCGCCGCCGAGCCGGGCGACCGTGTCGTACCGCCCCATCTGAGCGCCGATCCGCTTCGCCACTAGCATGAGCACTTCGTCTCCAGCCTTATGGCCATGGACGTCGTTGATCTCCTTGAACCGGTTGAGATCCATTGCGATCACGGCCAGTTTCGCGCCGGAGTTTTTCGTGATTGCGAGCTGACGGCCCAGTTCTTCCTGAAAGCAGATTCGGTTAGGAAGCCCCGTCAAAGCGTCGTTCATCGCCATATGGTGCAGGCGGCGCATCGCGTCCGATCGCGTCGTGCGGTCAATCAGCGCTGCGAAGATGCCAGTGGCGATCACGACCAGGCCGACCAAGGCGGTGGCCAGGCCCAGTGCCTCCATCTGACGAGGATCGAGCGGCGAGGCGGTCAGCCTGATGGGCGTGATACGCATTGCCGTCATCGCTACGAAATGCAGGCTTGCAATCGCCAGGACGAGCAGGCCGGTCCCGAGGACGACGCGATAGCGGCCAAAGGTAGCCAAACGGAGGACCAGCAGCGCGGCGCCACCGAAAATGACTGCACAAAGCAGCGCGGTCGCCACATAAGGGAGGCGCCACGCAACGATACCATCCACGCGGTATGCGGCCATTCCAGTGAAGTGCATTGCGGATATTGCCCCGCCGACGATCATGCCTCCAACAGCCGGATACACTGCGCCTCCTCGCGAGGACGCGACTGCAAAACCGATCCCGGTGCCCGCGATTGCGACGATCAGCGATACCACCGTCAGCACCGGATCTAGCGTGACGGGAACGCGGGCTTCAAAGGCGAGCATAGCGACAAAATGGGTGCACCAGATCGTGGCGCCCGCTCCCACCGATGTAAGGAAGAGCCAGCCGAACCGCTGCAAACCCTGTGTTGCCGACGCACGACCGAACATCTGAACGATCGCGAAAGCACCCGTGCAACACAGGAAGACCGCAATCAGCACCAGCCAGGGATTATGGTCCATGGTGATGCACATGGCGACTTCGATCATGGGCGTACCTCGCGAGGCGGCGGCCGGCGCTGCGCCGTTTTCCGCTCGATTGGCCACTTCTTCGTCCAGCGCCGTTAAGATGTCATGAAGAGTAAGTTGTGAAGCACAGAGCGCGCACATGTCAGTGAAGCATCTGGCTCCATATGCCGACGGGCCACATGCTTCACCGATTGTTTCATCGTTCGCCTCCGAGCGGGAGATCGCGCCGGACCAGCCCGGTGCGACCCCGGTACTGGATACTAAGAGAGGGGCTTGCCCAGCCTCAGGCGACATGTGGTCTAGATTGGCCGACGGGTCCTCTGCAGAGCCCTTCGAGCAGCGCGCGCCGCCGCGTAGCGCGTCACCCGCAAAGACCGAATTTGAATACCACTCCGGCCAAGCTCGCGCTGGCCAACTTCTATCAGAACCTTGATCCCACCGACGCTTCAACCCCGTTATCGGGCAGACCTCCAAGCGCAAAAACCGATCTTGAGTGTAGATGGTATGATACCTCTTGTGCTTCGTGGTAAACCGGCATATCCCCTCGGCCGCTCAGTCGGACGCAAAATGCGCCGCTGCTTGGAGGGGGCGATCAATGGGGAAGGCCGATCGGTCTTTTTGGGGGACCGCGACTGCCGTCGCATCTGTGCTCACGGTTTTTTCGGCCCAGGCCGCTTCCGCGCAACCCACGGAAGGAGGTGCCGCCACTCCTCTGGTGGCATCTGACGTTGCAACGACAGCCGGTAGCGGTGGAGCGGTCGGTGAGATCATTGTGACCGGCTCGCGCATTCCGCGTACCGGGCTTACCTCGACCAGCCCTGTGGCCTCGACGACTCAGGAGGACATAAAGCTACAACAGGCGCTAACGGTTGAGGATTTCTCGACTAAGCTGCCCCAACTCGCCGGAGGCGTGCGCCAAGCGTCGCAGGGCAGCGATGCCTTCGGAGCTCAGGTGCTCGATCTGCGTAATTTTGGGCAGAGCCGTTCGCTGGTGCTCATCGATGGCACGCGCGCGGTTCCGTTTAGTTTCCGTAACTCCGTCGACGTAAATGCCATCCCGGCGTCGCTTATCAAGCAGGTCGACGTACTCACAGGCGGCGCTGCCGCGGTCTATGGCGCGGACGCAGTAGCCGGTGTTGTCAACTTCATCCTTGATAGCAATTTCAAGGGACTGCAGGTGTCGGCTACCAGTCGCACATCTGAGCATGGTGGCGAGGAATTCGGCGGCTCGGTAACTGCCGGAGGATCGATTGCCGACCGTGGTCATTTCGTGGTTGCGGCCGACTACACGCAGCGCGTGCTGGTGCGCGCCGGCTCCCGCGACTGGGCGGCCACGCCCAATTCGACTATCCCTAACATCGGCGGAGTTTTCACCGACATCGCGAGCGGACGCAAATTTGGCTTCGATGCTTCGGGAGCGTTCACGACCACCCCGCCTGCCACGTCCAACATCAGTGCGAACTATCCTCTGATCGAGCCACTGAAACGTATTAATGTCGCGGCCCTGTACAAATATGATGTCACTGACAGCATCGAGGCTTATGGCCGCATATTATATACGAATGCTCGGACACAGGAGTCGGGAACGCCTGGGCCGAACCCGCCGACAATAACTCAGACTGTTGCGATAAATCAAAATAACCCGTTCATCACGCCGCAGATTGCTAGCCAACTGACGTTCGTAAACGGTGTGGCTCAAGTGGGTGTTAGCCGATCTCTCGCCGAGCTTGGCCTGATCACTTATCACACTGACCGCACTACGACGCAGTATCAACTCGGTTTCAAGGGACCTGTCACTCCCAATATCAACTGGAACGCGTACGCGCAGTATGGCCGTTCCACCGAAAACTCGCCGATCACTGGAGATGGTCTCGTCACCAGTGCATCAGGCGCTAACAATTTCGCTGCGATCGCCAACACTGTGAACATCTTCGGGCCCAATCAGACGGGTATTGCCAGCGCCCTGGGCACGACGATCAATGGTTTCAACCGAAAGCGCGACCAATTTGTTGCTTCGGGTAATTTCAGCGGCACTCTTGCGGATCTGTTCTCGTTACCCGCGGGTCCGATCGGCTTCGCCTTGGGGTATGAGCACCGGCGCGAGACAGCCAAGATTACACAAGACACGGCGCTACTCACTGGTAACACGTATCGCGAGGGTGTCCAGGCTGCCTATAGCGGGGCAGTTACCACCGATGAAGTGTATGGCGAACTCTTGGTGCCGATCCTGCGCGATTTGCCCTTCGCCAAGCAGCTTGATATCGGCGGCGCATACCGCGACTCTCACTACAACCTGTTCGGTACGCACGATACTTGGAAGGCCGAGTTCAACTGGGCACCGGATCGCAACTTTCGCGTCCGCGGAACGATCCAGCGTGTTATCCGGGCACCTAATTTCGGTGAGTTCGCCGCCACAGAATCCTCGCTGCCGTTCAACAATCTCGTAACCGTCGCTCGCCTGACGCCGCGATACGGAGGTGATCCCTGCGTCCTGGGCACCGGCGACGCTGCCCAGTGCGCTCGCTTTCACGCACCAGCAGTGGGATCGGCGAACTCGTTCGCGCCGTCCTATCTTGAGGGGAATTATTTCTTCGGCGGCAATCGGAACATCCAGCCTGAGGTGGGGCGGACAAAGACGCTCGGTGTCGTTTTTACGCCCAGCTTCATACCGCGCTTCAACCTCACGGTCGATTGGTACGATCTGAACCTCAAGGGCGCGATTGGTGTCATTCAGCCAATCAACGCGATCACCAGCTGCTACATCACCAATCCCGTGGCCAATAATCCGCTCTGTGCACTTGTGACCCGCAATCCGACGAATGGTCACTTCGTCGACGCCTTTGTAAACAACCAGAATCTGGGGCGGTTCGATCAGCGAGGCCTGGACATCGGTGCCACCTATCTGCTTGAGGCCGGATGGTTGCCGGGGAACGGCCTCCGCTTTGCCTACCAGGGCACAATCGTCACGCGTTATCTCATACAGTCGAATCCGGCCGTCTCTCCGATCGAGTGCAAGGGGACCTTTGGTGCAACATGCTCAAGTGATGCGACGACGTTGGTCCAACCCGACTACCGTCATGACGCGTCGGTCTCCTGGCTTTTTGATCGAGGCCAAGTGCAGTTGAACTGGCAGCGCATCGGAAAGGTTCGCAACAGTGCTCCTGGACAGAACAACACTATCGCCGCCCAGAACTACTTCGATCTCACCGCATCATACAAACTGCGGGATTGGATGACCATTTCAGGCGGAATTCACAATCTGCTCGATAAGGATCCGCCTTTCGTGGCGAGCGGCGGCGTGTTTAACACATTCCCCGACACATATGACGTGCTCGGGCGGACCTTCGCCGTATCGCTCACGTTCAGACAATGAGCCGGCGTCGGGCCGACCCACTGCTTTCGTCCTGAGGAACGATGTCGAGGGCCGCCGTTGCCAATGTTAAGGACGCAACCGCTCTACGATTGGGTTTAGATGTGTTGCTCGGTCGCTCCGTCGGCGTGATCGAGCAGGAGCTGGTGAGATGGGCATGAGCGCGGGCTTTACGATACTGGATTGTTGGGTGGTAGGCGCTTATTTTGCAGCTGTCGCCGTGCTCGGCTATGCGCTTAGCCGACGCGATAGCGGGGATGCGCACGACTATTTTCTAGCGTCCGGCCGTATCCCGCCATGGCTGGCGGCTATTTCTGTGATCGCAACGACGCAATCCGCGGCGACCTTTCTGGGCGGTCCCGATTATGGTTTTCGCGGCGATTTTACCTATTTGAGCACGTGCGTCGGTGCGCTCATGGCCGTTGTGCTGGTGGCGCACGTCTTCATACCGCGCTTTTATGCCCTCGGCGTAACAACCGTGTACGAGTTGCTTGGCGATCGCTTTGGCTCGGCCGCAAAAAGGGCCGCAGGCGGTACTTTCCTGGTCGGAAGGGTTCTCGCCGGCGGCGCAAGGCTGTATCTTGCTGCCATCGCAGTCTGTCTGATGATCTTCGGCGACGTTACCGCTGGAGGTATTATGGTGGCATCGCTGGCGTTGACGCTTGCCGCCTTCCTCTTCACTTTCCACGGCGGCCTGCGGGCGATCGTTTGGCTCGATCTGCTCCAGTTCGTGGTCTATCTGGGGGCGGCGTTGGCCATTGCGGGCCTGCTGCTCGGCCGCTTGCACATGCCTCTCAGCACCATCCTTCACGACTTACAATTTTCCGCAGGCGGCATGGACAAATTGCGCGTCTTCGATCTTTCGCGTGACTTCGCGAATCCGTTCAGCCTACCTGCCGTGATGACCGGCGTCTTCTTGCTCTATGTTGGCAATTATGCGCTCGACCAAGACACGACACAGCGTCTTCTCGCCTGCAAGAACGCACGCGAGGGAGCGCGTGGCTTATATTTCTCGATCGGAGCGACAATTCCGCTGATAGCGCTTTTTATCGCGATTGGTGAGTTGCTCTACCTATTCTATCGCGTGCCTCTGACGGGCTCTCCGGCCACGACGTTCCGTGGCGAGAATATCACCGTGCTCATGCACTTCATATTGACCGAGGTCCCGCCAGGTGTTCGGGGCCTGATGACCATCGGAGTCATCGCGACAGCGGTCGGGACGACAATGTCTGCATTGAACGCTATGTCTTCCGTGCTCGTCCAAGATTTCTATCGGCCCTGGCGTGCGCGTCGTTCGGTTGTTTCGGAACATCACTATGTTGTGGCCGGTCGGTGGGGTATGGCGCTTATGAGCGGCGCTACATTGGCAACGGCAATCCTGTCCTATTATTGGCAACATTTTACTCGAACGCCCCTGCTGGAATTCGTGCTGTCCGTGATGAATTTCGCTTATGCAGGCTTGCTCGGCGTTTACTTCACGGCGGTGTTTACAAAGCGGGGGTCAAGTGCCTCGGTGATTGCGGCGCTCGCCGTCGGGTTCCTTGTTATCATCGTTCTACAACGGCCCATCGGCATGGTCCTTGGGCTGCCGGTCGTGCTCGGGAGACTGTCGTTCCCATGGCAGCTGTGCATCGGCACGCTCGCCGCCTTCCTAACCTGCGTGGCTGGCCGCTCCGGCGGCTATTCGCCTGCACGTCGGTCCGTCCGGGCCGCACTTCAGGAGATCTAGATGTCTACCGAAACCCACGATCAGCGCTTCACAGACATCGATGTGTGGCCGACGCGTGTCGCGGTGGAGGCAATGCTGGAGGGCCAGCTTGCGGCGGTCGCCTCGATCTACAGTCAGATTGATCGCATTGCAGCTGCAGCTGAGAGTGCAGCCGCGCGGATGGGCGACCAGGGCCGGTTGGTCTATGTCGGTGCCGGAACCTCCGGGCGGATCGGTGTCCAAGATGGAGTCGAACTCTCCCCCACCTACGATTGGCCCCAGGAGCGGCTCGTTTTCCTCCTCGCTGGCGGACTGTCGGCACTGGCTGCGAGCGCCGAGGGGGCCGAAGATGATGTCGAGCAGGCCCGCAAGGGGATCACGGACGCCGAGATCGGCGCTTCAGATGTGGTGATCGGGGTTGCTGCGAGTGGGCGTACCAATTTCACAGTTGCAGCGATCGAAACCGCACGGTCAAGGGGCGCGTTGACGATCGGCATCGCGAATAATCCGGGCACCGCGTTGCTCGACGCCGCTGAATATCCGATACTTGCCGATACGGGGAGTGAGCTTATCGCGGGGTCGACCCGCATGAAGGCGGGGACGGCGCAAAAAGTAGTTCTTACCTTGTTGTCCACGAGTATCATGATAAGATGTGGCCTTGTATTTCGCGGACTAATGGTCAACATGCGCGTCTCCAATGAGAAACTTGCCCGGAGGGCCCGGTCGATCGTGGGGGAACTAAGCGGTGCATCCGAAGATGCTGCTCGCCAGGCGTTGGCGATTGCCGACAATGATATTCGTAAGGCCGTACTGGTCGCCTCAGGGGTTGATCCCAGTAAGGCCGAGCATCTGCTCGCCAACAATCATCGGAACTTACGATCTGCGTTTTCCGCCAACATCCGCAATGGTATCTGAGAATGCGTGAAAAGCTGGTCGCTCGGCGAGACGACAAGACGCCGCTCTATATGCAGCTTGCCGATAACCTACGCGAACATATCGTTGCAGGAGGTATCGATCCGGGTAACGCGCTTCCGTCCGAGCGCGACCTGAGCGAGATGACCGGGATGTCGCGGGTCACAATCCGCAAGGCAATCGAGAAGCTGACAGAAGAAGGCTTGCTGTTTCGCAAACAGGGGGCCGGAACCTACGTGACGCGGATCGAAGCCCCTGCTTTCCTGACCGGCTTCAGCGATGACGCCCGAAAGCGTGGTGACAGTCCAGGCGTGATCTGGATGCTGAAGTCTTACGCCTCGGCAACGCCGGAAGAGGCTGCCGCCCTCGAGATCTCTCCCGGCGCAGAAGTTGCCCGGCTCGGGCGCGTACGCCTTTCCGGCGGCGAGCCATTGGCGATCGAACATGCGGTCGTGCCGGTTCGCTTTCTCCCGTCGCTCGATGATCTCGGCGATTCACTGTACGCCGCGCTGGACGCTGGCGGCTTTCGTCCGGTCCAAGGACAGCAGCGCATCCGCGCCTCGCTGGCGACGCCAACGGAGGCTGGCATTTTTTCCATTCGCCAGAACTCGGAAATTCTGAGGGTGGAGCGTCTCTCACGGCTCGCGGACGGTACGCCAGTCGAATTCACCCGATCTGCGTACCGCGGTGATCGCTATGACTTTGTCAGCGATCTTCGCTGCGAGCCGATCGCGCGTTAGGCGAGCGCCATCTCACCCGACCTCATTGCGAAGCCTAACAAAGGTGGCGTCGTCGTGACGTTTGACACGCAAATATGTGCGGCAGTCCCGGTCGGCAGCCTCGCGCGCGCGTAGCAGAGCGAAACTGCGATCGAGGGCCTCGGGGTTCCGGATTCCAAGGAGATCTTCGGCATCGGCCTCCTCGAACAGTTCGATGAGGCGAAGGAATCCATCGCTCGCGATGGCGCAGTCAATCCGGTCACCGGGTACGAATTGCCGGTCGAGGTGGCTGATCGCCTCCTCGTTCATGCTGAGCACCCAATATCCTCCGGCTCGATTCATGAGCATGCGATTTTCGCGCAACTTAGGTAGCAGGAGTTCCTTCAGGGCGTCTGAGGTCAGGGCAGGATCTGCCTCGAGGAAGCCACGAGCCGCGATGAGGGTGCCTTGTTCGACTGCCGTTACGCCGGAGGTGCCGAACACTCGCGCATTCTCGTCGTCGCCATAGATGATGCGGCAATCGCCGAGCGTGCTGAATTCAAGGCCACCGGGCATTTCTCGCACCATGGCAAATGTTGCAGAAGGTGCATGCCCAGGCTCGGAGAGATCGCCACCTGCGGCCAGAAAAGCTGTGCGACAGGCAGATACCACTTCCAGCAACAATTCCTCTGTCGGTCGGGTAGTTGGATGCGCCAGTAGCCGTGCGAGCTCGGTATCGGCTTGTTCGGCGAACCACGCGGCGTCGCTTCGCGTTGCGCCATTACGGTTGAAGACGCTGGTTGCGCCGTCGATCACCCACGCTGCCGCTCCACTATGGCCCCAGCGATCTTCGTTTTCCGCCGAGCCGCCCGGCCGGCTACCTGCGGTCAGTATGTTAAGCACGCCAAGCTCCTAGACTTTGTCCGATTAATACCGCTATGATACCACTTTAAATGGTATTGGTCGGAAGATAAATCGCGCCATGCTGGTCCACAACACGAGGATGTTTGCGGAGGCCGCTGAAGCTGCAGAGGTGGTGCGGCGCCAAGCAACGTTTGCCGCGCACTATCGCACGGCCGCGGCGCGTCTTCGCGCCCTCGATCCCCCGATCCTCCTGACTTGCGCTCGAGGAAGTTCTGACCACGCCGCGACGTTTGGCAAATACCTGATCGAAACGCGTCTCAGAGTTCCAGTGCTTTCGCAGGCGCCATCGATAGGTTCGGTTTTCGATGCGGTGTCACACCGTGTGAAGGGCGCAGCTGTATTGATGATTTCGCAATCCGGCCGTAGCCCTGACTTGTTGCGGACTGCTGCGGCGTGCAAGCAGGCGGGCGCTACAGTGGTGGCGATCGTCAATAACGAGGACTCGCCGTTAGTCGCGTTAGCGGACATCGTCCTGCCTCTCGCTGGCGGACCAGAGCGGAGCGTGGCGGCAACAAAAACGTTCATCGCAACGTTAGCTGCGTTGTTGCGCCTCGTGGCTGAATGGGGTGGGCATGAAGATTTGATACGGGACCAGGCGGCCCTTCCCGACATTCTCGAACGGGCCTGGACTGCGGACTGGCAGGCCGCGGTTGAGCCGTTCGTCACGCGATCTGGCCTTTACACTCTGGGAAGGGGGCTAAGCTTGGGAATCGCGCAGGAGGCCGCATTAAAATTTAAAGAAACAAGCGGACTCCAGGCGGAAGGATTTAGCACGGCTGAGGTTGCTCACGGCCCTATGGCGCTGGTGCGCGATGGTTTCCCGGTGCTGATGCTGCCGCTTGCCAATGCCCTGCGGGGAGAAGCCATTAAACTGGTCCAGCAATTCCGCGAGCGCGGCGCAACGGTGATATCATCCGACAGCGCACTCCCGGGTGACATCCAATTGCCGATGCAGCGCGAGCTCAGCGAGACGCTAGCGCCGATCGCAGCGATCCAGAGTTTTTATCGTTTGGTGAACGCGGTGGCCATCGAGCGAGGCTTCAACCCCGATCAACCGCCCTTCCTCAGCAAGGTTACCGAGACGTGGTGACGCGAACCGCATATACTGGCGCAGCGATCGTCACCGCCGAGGGATTGATCCATGACGCTGCGCTGGTGGTTGCGGACGACCGCATCGAGGCCATCGTAACTGACTGCAGCATTCAGGGGCGTTGTAACCAGGTCGCGCTTGCGGGTGGTACGCTGCTCCCGGGTTTTATCGATGTCCAAGTAAATGGTGGCGGTGGGGTGCTGCTCAACGATGCACCGACTGTGGACGGGCTTGCCGCGATAGCTGCCGCACACCGACGATTCGGTACGACGGCAATCATGGCGACCCTAATAAGCGACGATCTCTCGGTCATCGCACACGCCCTCGAAGCGACGGAGGCTGCGATCGAGCAAGGCGTCCCAGGCATTATCGGGCTGCACGTCGAAGGACCGTTTCTCAACATCGAGAAACGGGGCATCCATGATGCGACCAAGATCAGACCAATCGACGAAGATGCTCTGCAATTGCTTTGCCGGCCGTTGAGGGGGCGGTGCATGGTGACGATTGCGCCAGAACTTGCTCCTCCTGGCGCCATCGCCCGCTTGACTTCAGCAGGTGTGATTGTGTGTGCGGGGCATAGTCTTGCCGGGTACGAAGAGACGCTAAGCGCGCTCGACCAAGGATTGGCAGGTTACACCCATCTATTCAACGCAATGACACAGCTCGGCTCGCGGGAACCCGGCATCGTCGGCGCAGCGCTGTCCGATCCGCGCGCTATGTTTGGGTTGATCGTAGATGGTGTCCACGTCCACCCGGCGACGCTACGCGTCGCGCTCGCGGCGGCGGGGACGGCACGCGCGATGCTCGTCACTGATGCCATGCCAACGGTCGGTATGGACAGCGACCACTTCTTCCTCGGCGGCAGGGAGATTTTCGTTCGTGACGGGAGTTGTCGCGGCGCCGATGGCACATTGGGAGGATCGAACCTCGATATGGCAGCCGCATTGCGCAACGCGATTTCGATGCTTGCCGTCGATCTCATAACGGCCTCCCGGATGGCGAGCGGCAATCCTGCTCGGTTCCTCGGCTTGGAAGACAGGATGGGCAGTCTGGCCCCCGGCATAATAGCGGATATGATCCACCTCGACGATGACATGACCGTTCAGCGCCTGTGGCTTGCTGGCGAGCAAATGTTGTAACAGTCGAGAGGTCGAGCCGGGCCATTTTTGTCCGGGCGAGGCTTTGATCTCCTGCCTGGATTGCCAAGCTATCTGTGTGGCTCGCGCAGCGCAGAACGGGCAGGACCGGGAGGCGGCCCCACCACCTCGGGCGTTGGCTCGCGCCGGTCGCCCGCGTCGGCGACCAGCGAGGCCTCACTCTGATCTCGGACTGGACGCCCGGCGAGGATAAGTGCCCCATCGACGGCGTCGCCAAGCGGGGAAGAGAGCCTCCGTCTGACATCGGGAGCGAGCCACGCGCTCATAGCCGTAGCAAGGCCACCGATGACGCTCACACGGGATGCGCCGGCCTGGGCGAGCGTTCGTATGATGCTGTTTATATGCTCAGCAGCCGCCTGAACGATTTCACGCCCGATGACGTCGCCCTGATCCGCATGGCGTATTACCGAAGGGGCGAGGGTTGCATAATCCGTGGCCGTCGCACGATCCATCCACGACACAGCCTCAGTGGGGTCGTTGTTAAAGCGCTCCATTACCTCGTGAGTAAGGGCGCTCTGCTCACGTCGACCATCATGCGCCCGCAGTGCCACCTGGATCGCCCGGAGACCGAGGTCAGCCCCGCTACCTTCGTCCGAGATCGGGAAGCCGTAGCCACCAACCTTGATGTCCCGAACGCCAATTCGGCCGATACCGCACGACCCGGTACCCACAATGACAATCGCGCCATCACCGCCAGCATGAGCCCCCAAACATGCAATCATCCCATCTGTGGCGAAGTTGATCGAAGCGAACGGATGCCTCCGCTCCTCCAAAGCCGCTTTCGCGCCTTGCCGGTTAAGACCCGCGACACCGACGCCTGCACGAACGCTAGCGATCTGCACTTGGTCAAGGCCGGCCTCCTTGATTGCCCCGCGGAATGCAGTCTCAATCGCGTTCCACGAGGCATCGATGCCAAAGCGGGTTGCCGCCGGCCCTGCCAAGCCGATGCCGAGCACATTGCCCTCGACGTCCTCTATCCGTGCGCGGCACCCGGTGCCACCGCCATCAACGCCAAGAAAGAGCGGGCTTTTCACATCGATTATCGCGGTCATCGCTGGACCCGTTCGATATCGGCACCACAGCGAACCAACTTGCGTGCCAGATCCTCGTAGCCGCGATCGAGATGATAAACGCGGTTGAGCACCGTCTCGCCATCGGCGACCAGGCCGGCAAGTAGCAGGCAGACGGACGCGCGCAGATCGGTCGCCATGACCGGGGCGCCTCTCAGTCGATCGACGCCGCGCACGAAAACGGTAGTACCCTGCTGTGTGAGATTTGCGCCTAATCGCGCCAGTTCAGGAACGTGCATGAACCGACTCTCGAAAACCGTTTCACGAATGAGAGCGGCTCCACGCGCGATAGTCATTACTGCTGTGAACTGGGCCTGCAGGTCGGTCGGGAAACCCGGAAAGGGCTCGGTGGTGATATCGGTGGCTAAGAGATCTCCAGTCCTCTCGACAAGCAGGCCGCGATCCGTGGGGAGAACACGCACACCCATCCGCTCCAGGATCTGGCATTCAGCTGCCAAATGCTCGAGGCGAGCACCGATCAGTTCTAGACGCCCCCCCGTGATTGCAGCAGCCGCGGCATAGGTGCCGGCCTCGATACGATCCGCGATCAACTCGTGACGTGCGGGGCGGAATGAAGTGTCGCCAGAAACCAATATACGATGAGTGCCTGCTCCTTCGATGCGCGCTCCCATGGCGATGAGACACGCTGCCAAATTCGCGATCTCGGGATCGCGGGCGGCGTTCAGGATCTCGGTTTCACCCCGTGCTCGCGTCGCTGCCATCATCGCCGTCTCGGTCGCGCCGACCGAAGGGACTGAGAGCACGATCCGGGCGCCCGTTAGCCCTGTCGGTGCCCGGGCCACGATATAGCCACCATCAACATCGACTTCCGCGCCCAGCATGGAGAGGGCCTTGAGATGAAGGTCAACTGGTCGTGCTCCGATAGCGCAGCCCCCTGGAAGGGAAACTCGCGCCGCACCGAAACGGGCCAAGAGTGGTCCCAACACCAATATGGTCGCCCGCGCGCGACGCACGACATCGTAATGGGCTTCGCGATTGCATGCGGCCGCTGGATCGAGCGTAATCTGATGAGCGTGGTTTCGTGCGACAACCACGCCATGAGATTCGACCAGGGCGACTAGAGTTGCCACGTCTGTGACACGGGGTAGGTTGGAGAGCACGAGCGGTTGGTCGCTGAGAAGGCTTGCCGCGATCAGCGGCAGCGCGGCATTCTTGGCTCCGGCTATGTCGACGGTTCCCTCCAGCACACGTCCGCCACGAATGACCAGACAATCCATCAAGGTCTCCAAACTTTGGTGCCACCGACCGGGTCAAAAATAGACCATTCCTCATACCGCCGGCGCACGCGATCACTAAGAGATTTTGTCTTCATCGCATCGGGTTTTCGGCGGATTAGACGCCTTTGAAACAAATTGGTATGCATGTCGCGCCGTACAGGTATGCAATTGGGCGCAAATGGTGCGTCGAAGCGCGCCAGTGAAGAGGCTAGGGGGAGGAATCTTCTGAGCGAAGCTGGCAATATCAGCGCAGCGCCGCTACCGCATCAGTGCAAAGAATATCAATTTAAGCGATCCTGGTCATTCGATAATATGGATCGCGATAGAAATTTGTTCTGACTGTCGTTAGTCTGGACATGGTTTGCGTGTGGATAGCTTACAGAAAGTAATGTGTTAGTAACGTCCATGAAGTGTCCGATGACAGGCTTGGTCCATCAGGAGGTCTAATTCTGGCGGCCACCGTATGACGGGTGAATGGACGGTCCAGTATTGCGTAAATGTGCCTCAAGATGTGCGATAGTCTCGAACCATTTGCACGGTTTCGGCGAAAAATCTTACCGCGAAGGGTACTAGGAGATTCATGATGAAGCCCATGCGGGCAATTGGTCTTATGACCGGCACAGTCCTCGATGGTATGATCGATATCGCGTCTATCCAGACCGATGGGAACGATGTCTCCGAATTCGGTGCCTGGAAGCTGGCTCCCTATCCGACCGATCTGCGCGGACTGCTGTCGGATGCAGTGATGGCCGCGTTGAAGTGGCGCTTCGAGGGCGAGGAGCCATCCATTTTTGCGGAAGCCGAGGAGGCGTTGACCAAGGC
>OUNM010924516.1_pt1 | contig 21886 bp, 34 predicted proteins | sample 1769961 | NCBI WGS metagenome assembly OUNM01 (sample SAMEA3914820, study PRJEB12502) | metagenome | biome: forest; material: soil | place: USA | collected 2012-03-12 | depth 0.3 m
GAGCTCCAGGAGGCGCTCGAACAAGCCAGGAGGGTCGCCCCGGTCAACGGAGAGCTCGCCAATGGCCATGTCCCCGCTCCGGCCGCCCCCGTCGGCCTCATCAACTTGGTGTCGGCCAAGAAGCCCAAGCGACGCAGCGCCGGCGCCGAGGCGCTGGACAGGTACAGCACGGCCTACAACCCTCGACCCGTTTCCATGGCCGTGCCTGGCATGAACCGTCAGACCACCTTGTCCGGCTCGACTTTCATCCCTGGTGTCGACAGCATCGAGTTGGAGCTCGAGTCTCTTCTCGCCGACGAGGACGGCCTCAACGAGGAGGTCACCATCGGCCTCATCCGCAACCTCAAGATCCCCTCGCCGGCCAGCAACCCTCCGCCGTCGGACAAGGAAGTGTTGTTCCCGTCCTTCCTCATCAACTTGGTTACGTCAGAAATGTGGAACAACGGCTTCGTCAAGGAGTCGGAGCGGTTCCTCGCCAATGTCATGCAGTCCATCCAGCAGGAGGTCATGCAACACGACGGCGACGAGGCCATCAACCCGGGCGCGTTCTGGCTTTCCAACGTGCACGAGATGCTCTCGTTCGTCTTCCTGGCTGAGGACTGGTACGAGGCGCAAAAGACGGACAATTACGAGTATGACCGCCTGCTCGAGATCGTCAAGCACGATCTCGAGAGTCTCGAGTTCAACATTTACCACACATGGATGAAGGTGCTGAAGCGCAAGCTGAGCAAGATGATCATCCCGGCGATCATCGAGTCGCAGTCGCTGCCAGGCTTTGTCACGAACGAGGGAACCAGGTTCCTGGGCAAGCTTCTCCAGGGCAACAACCAGCCGGCATACAGCATGGACAACTTGCTGTCGATGCTCAACAGCGTGTTCCGCGCCATGAAGGGTTATTACCTTGAGGATTCTATCATCACGCAGACCATCACGGAACTGCTCCGGCTCGTCGGTGTGACGGCCTTCAACGACCTGCTCATGCGGCGCAACTTCCTCTCGTGGAAGCGCGGCTTGCAGATTAACTACAACATCACCCGGATTGAGGAGTGGTGCAAGAGCCACGACATGCCCGAGGGGACGCTCCAACTCGAGCATCTGATGGTCAGTACATACCGAGTTTTTTGCGGCGTTGGCAAACTGGTGCGGCAGAATGGCTGACTTTAACTTTTTTCTTGTTTAGCAAGCAACAAAGCTCCTGCAGCTCAAGAAGGCCACTTTGAACGACATTGAGATTATCCAAGATATCTGCTGGATGTGAGTCGAGGCTGCGCAGACACTTGGTGTCTCAATCATTGCTGACCAATTTCCTCAGGCTCTCACCCAACCAGATCCAGAAGCTGCTCAACCAGTATCTCGTGGCCGACTACGAGCAGCCCATCAACGGCGAGATCATGAAGGCGGTCGCGTCGCGGGTGACGGAGAAGAGCGACGTCCTCCTCCTTCCGGCTGTCGATATGGACGACAGTGGGCCGTACGAGATCGCCGAGCCCAGGGTCATCACCGCTCTGGAGACGTACACCCCATCCTGTAGGTCGCCCCTTTACCCGCTCCTCGCTCAAAATGCCCCCAAGACTTGCGCCGTGAGCTAACACCAGAATGAAACAGGGCTTCAAACTCCTCGCTTGAAGCGCCTCGCAGAAATCGTCTCGCAGCAGGCCATCGCCCAGCAGGAGAAGCTCGAGTATGGGTCGCAGGTCGGCGAAGAGTACGATGATGGCCAGAGCGTCAACGACATGACGGAGGCGGACGAGCAAGACCAGCAGCCCGCCGTTGGCAGCAGCGTTGTGGCCAGCGCCGCATAGAGTGCCGCGCGGCCGCGTTCGCTGCTGGGTGCTCTTCCGCCTCTGAACCTGCCAAGGCAGAGGCAGAGGCCTGCCTCGGTTCTGCTCAGCCCCTGGAAGAATGGCGGGGCTATTCGGGCTCGGGATGATGGTAGCGACAATGGAAGTCCTCGGAAGGAAGGGTACATGGTCTTGAGGAATCGGAGTGGGAGCCCGTGAGGCCGGTGGCGGCGGGCTGGTTTGGGTTGTGAAACGCGTGGACAGGGAAGGGAGGGCTCATTGCGTTTTATTTTCTTCTTCTTGCGTCTTTGTTTCTTCTCTGGGATATCTCGTCGTCAACCTGGGATATGCTTTGGGGATATTAGAAACGTTTGTTGCACCTGCGTTTTTGGTTTTTCTATTCCCCCTTTTTTCTGGGCTTCCATCACCCTAACCAAACCACCCTCTCTGTCGCTCGTTTGTGGCACACATTCTTTCTTGTAAACCAGGCGGGTATCGCGGGAAGGGGAGGACATGAAAAGGGCGGGATGTCGGCGTATGGGATAAAGCGGGAGAGATGGAGAAAGAGGAGAGGACGATGGCGTCGAGCGGGGGCTAGATATTGTGTCATGTTTGGCTGATGCTGATGGATTTTGCTGGGCAGGCTGGAAGGGAGGGAGGTGATTATGCGCATGACGACGTTGACATGGGATCGGGTCCGGCAGGTTCTCTGATGAATGCCCGGTGTATGAAGATATGGTTGTATCTATCCACTCAATCGATTATTAGAGCGAAGTATTACGCTCCTGTTTTCCATGGCTTCCCAGGTTGAGATCCTCGTCTCGCCCTTCCACGTTGGTTCTCTAGTTGCTCCCGCAACACAGTGGGGATTTCGTGTTCGCACGTTCTCCCCAAAATATGCAACGCAAAAATAATTTTGGAGCAGGCCTTGGACCACCACTTACACACTACATCTGCGTCGCCTTCATTCAAGAAACCGAAACCGGACCCAAAACCCAAACCTACCCTCGAGGAATCGGAAGACGGAAGGAAAGAGAAAAATGTCGCGCACCCAGCCCAACATCATCATCACGGGCACGCCTGGCACAGGCAAGACGAGCCACTGTGAGATGCTCGCCGAACGCACAGGGCTCAAGCACATCTCGGTCAACCAGGTGGTCAAGGACCGTGAATGCCACGAAGGGTGGGACGAGGAGTACCAGAGCTGGATTGTGGATGAGGACAAGGTCAGGCTTTATTTTAACTTTTGTTATTGCCGATTTCCGCATTTTCAACCACACCCCTCTCTCAGCTTGCTCTCTGTATCAAAGGGAATGACCGAATGGCGCTGACACTCAAGAACAGCTGCTGGACGCCATTGAGGAGGATGCCAAGCAAGGCGGCTGCATAATAGACTGGCATGCCTGTGACTTGTTCCCCAAGAGCTGGATCGACTTGGTGGTGGTTCTGCGGGTGGACACGGCGACGTTGTATGATCGCCTGACGGCGAGGTGAGCCAGGTCCCAACTTCAAGTTGCAGACGGCCATGAGCTGACTTGATGACTAGGAAATACCCCGAGATAAAACTCCAAGAGAACATGGACTCGGAGATCATGGACGTGCTCCTGCAGGAGGCAAAGGAGTCGTACGACGAGGAGATTGTGGTTGAGCTGCAGAGCGTGACGGCAGATGAGCTGGAGAGCAACGTCGAGAGGATTGAGCAGTGGTTGGAGCAGTGGAAGCAGGACAATGCCTCATGAGCCCTGTGAAGGCGGGAGGGGAGAGGGAGCCTCTAGTCTACATTCAGGGTCAATCTGGAATTCATGAAGACATGACATGATCGCCATCACTCCGTCCGAATATTTAGTATCTCCTTCCTGAGTGATACACGCACCAGTCAACCCATGATCTACGTGTCTGGTCCGTTGACTGTTATGTAACAATCGGGGCTATGGCATCATCGGGGCGATTTCATGTTCTTCCAGCAAAAACAGGTACCCCTCTTAGTTACATGGAACCCCGCCAGGATACAAGGCTTCTTTCTGTAAACTTCCGCACACAGCGGTCTCGAGAACCTGAAAGCATTTCTGATCAACCCACTCTCTCACACAAAGAAAAACGCACTGGGAGAACAGAAAAATGGCGATCCCTCTCGTCAACTTTATCACAGGCAACGCCAACAAACTCCACGAGGTCAAGGCGATCCTGGAGCCAACAATCAAGGTGGAGAGCCAGGCGCTCGACCTGATCGAAATCCAGGGCACGCTGGAAGAGGTGACAATCGACAAGTGCCGGCGGGCAGCAGATCTGGTAGACACCCCTTATATCTCTTAACGCTCACACACCCAACCATGAATGAACTCAGGTACTAAGCTGTTTTTCCAGGTCCAAGGCCCCGTCCTCGTCGAGGACACATGTCTCTGCTTCAATGCGTTGAACGGCCTGCCAGGGCCATACATGTAGGCACCTTCCTCCCCCCCCTCTTTTTTCGTCTTCTCTTTCCTCCCTCGCCCCGCTTGTTGGCGAGCAGAAACACGCTGACCAACAACGCAGAAAATGGTTCCTGCACTCGCTTGGCCACGAAGGCCTCAACAACCTGCTCGCCGCCTATCCGGACAAGTCCGCCAAGGCGGTCTGCACGTTCGGCTACTCCGCTGGTCCCGGCCACGAGCCGATCCTCTTCCAGGGCATCACCGATGGCAAGATTGTGCCGGCGAGGGGCCCGGCGAATTTTGGTAGGTTTTGGTCCCTGTCGAGGGGTGTATTCGTTGTCGTTCGGAACTGTCGCTAACGAGGGGGTGTGGTGTAAAAAAGGGTGGGACCCGATCTTTGAGTACAACGGAAAGACGTAAGTTGTGCTCTCCTTCTACTGTTAAGTCGGTGCGTGCAGGTTGCTAAGTGTCTGATACAGCTACGCCGAGATGGACAAGTCGGAAAAGAACCTGATTTCACACCGTTACCGGGCGTTGACAAAATTGCAGGATTGGTTCGCAAAGGAAGCGAAGCCGTAGAAGTGGGCAGTGCTAAATCATCAACTCAAATACAAGACATGAGCTAAATCCCATCGCTGGCAAAGACAAAGCAAGGATTGAAAACTCCTTCCGCCTCCCGCGTGCCGCTGCCTCCTGGTATTCCCTAAACCGCAGCTGATATCCATATGCTAGTGGAAGCAATCGAAAGCCAATCGCAAGTCGCCCCTAAACCAAACGCACACTTCTCAGGAAATCACTAGAATATCAAGGTGCTACTCCAGCCGTCTCCGTGGTCAATCTATCCGAGTCTGTTAGCATCTTTCCGCATCGACGTGATGGCAAATTCTCAGGTAGAAAACTGACCTAAGCAACTCGAACTCCCGGTATGCCTTGAGATACCTATTCCCCCGGCGGTACATCTTCAGCGCTAGATCCGGCATGGGATGAGTGAAAGTTTTCCCAATGAGGCGCACAATGTACGACGAATCGTGAAAGGACGGATCGAACACAATCAGGTGCTTTGAGCCGTTCTTGTGTTTCTCGAAACCAATGATGGTCAGGGAGTGGCCTGGAACGGGGACGTCAGCTTATCATGCAAGACGGCGGTAGGCAGGAACAGGGGGGCATACCGAGGTGCTGAAAGTACAGTGGCGGCAGGTTGGTTTTCCGGATGCGCTGAGTTGGGTCTTCGACACCCGATTGGAAATAGTTCTCGACGTACTCCAAGAGGAGCACTTCGGATTTCCCGGGCTCTTTGTGCCTGATCCCCTGGGCATCGCATGGAATTCCCAAGAGACGGAACATGGCCAATGCCTAGTGTGACTTGTCAGTCGACGGTTTTCCGAAACAGCGGTGAAAGCGAAGTCAGGCACATACCTCTGGCGTGCCAATGTACTTCCTGGTTCCTCTGATCCCACCTGTCTCGAGTCGGCCCTGAGAGTTGATCCCCTGGTCCCAGGCCGTCTCAATCCACTCTTGGATCTGGAAGATGGAGGGAACGGCGTCGTTTAGGGATTCGTAGCCCCTGGACTTGGCGTTTATTATGTAGGAGGAGAGCATCTGGATGTTCCGATAGCCGCAGAACCCTCCTGGAAAGACAAGTCAGCTGCGAAGCTCTCAGGCAAAACCGTTACGGGGGTTCGTACCCTCCCGCTTGAGCTTAGAGATATGTTGCACGCGTGGGTGACAGAGATATGCGTATTTTGTGGATGAGCTCTGCTCCAACAACTGAGCCAACACAGAGACAACACCTGGCCAACATTATCAGCATCGCGACCAATATCGACGAGCAGCTTTCCCGCTCACCCTCAGATTTGTTGACTTGATCACTCTTCTTGAGCAAGTTTACCAGCCAATCCGGCATGCGGTCCTCATGTGCGTACTTGCCGAGTTGCTCCTTCTGCGAAAACGTAAGCGAGGCTCAGGGGCAAGGCAGGGCGGGAATGGAAGCAGGGTGTGAGCCGAGTCCACTTACACCCAGTCGTTTGCCGCGCGTGGAATGCCCAGCCGGGGTCTGCGCATCATCATGGGACCGTTTGGACGACAGAATACGCTGAGCAGTCGAGACGCTGGGCATCCTGAGTAGTCGCTTCCAGGCCGATATGGCATGTGCCTGGCGGTCGTTCTTGGAGTCGTGGTCTGGCTGGCGGTGCCTTTCGGCGTCGCGGTGGGCCCTTGACGGCCCGGTAGTGGAGGCCTGGGTGTCTGTGCCCAAGTCCGGGGCGGGTGCAGTTCCCTCTGGGAGGGGCTCCCCGGATTCTTCGGAGTGGAGCTCGAGGTGGTAGTCCAGCTCCTGAAGCACAAGGACCTCACCGCAGCTGTCAACTGGACACTCGACGTACTGGACGTCTTCGGCAGGTGTAGTGCCCTCGGGCGCGACGTCTTCCTTCACGACAAAGGGCGAATCCCCTTCGGCGTGCAGAGTTTCTATGTGCTGTGAGGTTGCAGTCAGCAGCCGTCTTGGACGTGGAAAACCGCCGGTGCTTGTCTGCATACTCACCAGCAGCATTTCATACTCGCCCGCCTCGTTCGTCCAGCCACAAAAAGGGCAGACCATAGCCTTGTTTTCGGCCATTTCCTTTGATGCTCGGTAGGTCTCTTTATTGTCCGGACTTGGGTGCTGAGCTGCGGGCCGCAGCGTCTTTGTCCGCCAAGCAAGCCGCCGCGCTCTCGATAACGTCGACGAAGCGGTGGCTTGGGTTGGCTGACTTAACGTTACACACCATGAACAGCGGCCGGGCAGCGATCATACCGCGGAATGCTTTTGAAATGATTGTGTCGAACAAAAAAACCAGAACAAAAGGCGGGCAACTGCGACTGGCAGGCCCAAAACCTGGGGCAAGTACCTGAGGCACGGGATTCCGTGCAACTCAACGGCGCTTGTTTGCGAGCCCGGCACCAAACTGGGAAGCAGCAACGCGGCGTGCCCGCGCTGGGTCGGCCCCCGGCTGTTGGCTGTTCTCTTGCAAGCGTCAGGTAACTAACCGTGGCCTCGGGTGCGGCTTTATGCGTTTCAGCATTAGCCCCGCACCAGCGAGGGTTTGCACCAAAGGGAGGGTCGTCGCTGGCCTCATGGCTGCTGTCGTCTCGTCGCCCGGTTGCTCAGCGCATGTCATGGCGATGAAGAAGAGCGATTCTCGGGACGAAAGACGAAGTTCTCACCTTTAATAGAGGTTGGCTAACGGTGGAGGAATTGGCCGGTAATACCGCCGAGAAAGATGGGACAAAGCAACCTTATCGCATTTAAGCATTTCCCCACAAACCTTGCGGCCAGTCACAACACCGCAATTCTCGTAATTTTTGTTCTCGCAGTTTTCCCTTTGGATTCCTGTCGTCTGTTTACTCTGTCTGTACGCGCAACACTAACACGGAACAGGGACGGCATGCGATGGAGATGCCAAGAGAGTAGATCCCGCTCGTGCAGTGAGCCGCAAGCTCGAGATCGGATTAGGGGGGCATCCGATGTCAACAAACCCGCTGCCCCGGTAGGAACACCGAAGGCCGACGGTCGCTGCAACACATGCTGACATGAGGCCCCAGCGCCATGCTCCCTCGTTACATCGGCTGTGCACATCTTTCGTGCCCCTGGAGCCGGCAAGCAACCTGAACTGCAAATGCTCAACGGGCTGTGATGGACAGACGAGTTCCCCGACACCGGGCTCTGCATTCCTTGGCAGCACTGCCGAGTGGGTACCACCGACAACAGAGCAACCTACGCACTCCGAATCCAATGTGCCCTCGGAGACTTCCCAACCTCCGTTTCTCTCCCTCTTACTATCTCCGTACTTCTTACGTTGGCATTAAGTCCGTCGCCACGCCGATCATTTTGCCCTCGCTCTCTCCCAGAAGCGGAAGGCCTGAAGTCCCGTGCTGGGGAGGTGGATTGGCGCCGGGGACATACTGGAATTTCATGATTAGTGAGCCAGGCTCATCAGGGCCCACGGATTCCACATGCTCCTGGTCCTGGCGCAGGTTCGAGGCCCCGTAAAGCAGGCAGCAAAATAAAAGGGTAAGACCTAGAGGGTGTGTCGCTGAGTAAACCGTTCGGTGTCCATGCCGGCCTTCCCATTCAGGGCACATTATACGCAGCTTGTAACTCAGTCGAACCACAATGCCCGAGTGGTCGGCGAAGGATTTAAAGCGGATATAACCTGACCTTCTAAACTCAACGTTGAATGGTCCAAGTACGGGCAGTGGTTCCCTTGTTTGGGTTTATAACTTGTGAAGTAAGTGGCCTTGCCGTCTCGAGAATTGTAGCATTCTCGGGCATTCAGTGCATTAGAACTACGTCTGCCTACCTGGTAATCTACCCACGCCTTCCACCGTCACTCTTGCCGCTATGACCCAGCCGCTGAAACGAACTTTCCATGGTGAGTGACTAACCCCCGTTCCAGAGCCAGTCGGTGGAGGAACGGGAGCTGACTTTTGGTCGAAGGTTGCTTGACATGCCGCCGGAGAAAAGTCCGCTGTTTGGGCGGGACTCCGTGCCTGAACTGCTCCCGAATGAATGTCACCTGCGAAAGCTCGTTTCATACCAACTTTCGCGTCCGCATTTCAACTCCCACGGGCCAGGCGGATTTGGAAAGCAACCTCGAGGCACCGAGTCAGAATGCAGGTCATACCGACGAACATCCTCCTCAGGCTCCCTCGGCAACACCGACTCTAGGGCCGAAAGAAGACCACGACGGGGCACCCTGGCCGCCGCACATATCTCAGAACCCACTTCCACACCAAAGCCCCGAGCTCTATCCCGACATCCAGATACCTCTTGACCCTTTGATATGTTGCCAAGGGACACGAACCTTTGACACATTCCTATACCCCGCAACGTGGGAGTTTGGCAGTCCTGCTCCCAGCAACGCAATCCCGTACCATCTCCCCTTCGTCGGCGGCGCGCAAGCAGCAGGGTCCTTTGTGAACCCCCCAGCGTGCTTCGACTCATCGGCCACGGCGGGGATACCTGATCTCCGACACGTTCCCGCATTCAGTTGCGAAGCAGATTCCGTGTTGTATGGCCAAGACCAAGAAGGAACGGGTACGGATTGGTGGGCCGGGGGACGACAGCGATGGTGAAGGCTCTCCGAGGACGGCCGTAAACACGAGTTGAGAATGTTCCGAAGACTTGGGTTAGCGATGGGGCATCAGGATAAACTGCGTTGAGGGATTGGGTATTTTGTGCATTGGGTCTTTCAGAAGAGTAAATAGACAAAAAGGATGATTTTTCTCTGGGGAATCCGCTTGTTTTCCAGCGGTGTATGAGGCTCCGGGGCTGAACAAGTGGCACCTTTTGACCTCCCGTACCTAGGTACCAAGGGTCTGAATGACGTTACGCGTAACCTCGCCTGGCTCGCATCATCGTTATTTCGGATATTTCTTTAAGCGGACTCCCCTGGATCTCAGACGCTTATCGATAAGATCCGACCCCTGGTCCGATGTGTCACCCCACCTTCCCCTCCACCCCGCAAAATAATATTCTGCCCCGCTATACCACTGCTGCGACAACACCGCCGCCCTTGTCCAGTTGCTGTCGCGCCGTATCAGCCCTGCTGTCTTCTTCAACTTATACCCCACGACCCGCCGTGATATTTGCGTTCGGAAGAAGCCAAGATGCTTGACGTCAACGATTTCAGTACGAAACTCCCTTTCCGCGCTCCCACTCCCTCCCGCCATCTCAAGCCTCCCTCCGGATATCAATTGCACGCGATCATGGCTTGGCGGCCGGGCTCCAAGGGTCCCAGCCTGATTCGAGCGAGCTGACCTGGCCCTGAATAGTTGTCGAGCGCGGCGGCAATCCTGAGAAGATCAAGGAGAGCCAGCGTCGGCGCCATGCTCCCGAGGAGGCTGTCGACGAGGTGATCGCCATGTTCGAGGACCACCGCAAGAGTGAGTCGAGATCCACGCCACCGTTGCCCACCTCGAAGTCCATATTCCTGATTCTCCCTACCCGCAGCGGCCTACGCCGCCACGCAGCTCAACGCCCGCATCAACGAGGTTCAAAAGCAGATCGGCCCCAAGAAGAAGGCATGCGCCGCCTCCACTTCTCTCGAACGCCCGATTCTGACCGACTCGAACAGGCAAAGGAGGACGTCACTGATCTCCTGAAGCAAAAAGGTTGGAGGAGTCAAAACGATATGGATTGAGCAGGGCGCTGATATGTCCCAGCCGACATCGAGACGGAGAAGAAGGAACTGCTCGCCCAGGCCGCTGAGAAGGAGAAGCTCCTCAAGGCCAAAGTCAGGCTGATCGGCAACATTGTCCACGACTCCGTCCCTATTTCGAACAACGAGGTCTGTTTGAAGGTTCTTCTACCCTAGAAGACCATCCAGGGTCTGACCGTCATTAGGATAACAACCGCGTCGAGCGCACCTGGGCCCCTGAGGGCGTCGAGTTTGAGAAGCGCAATGTCCTTTCTCGTGAGGACCCCGCCATTTCTGTCTCCGCTTGGTACTGGTACTGACGACGGCGAAAGACCACGAAGTTCTCGACAAGCTGGATGGCTACGATCCCGAGAGAGGAGTCAAGGTCGTCGGCCACCGCGGCTACTTCCTTCGCCGATGGGGCGTCTTTCTCAACCAGTAAGCTCCCCTCTTCACGAGCTAGCTTATGAGGTGTCTGACTGTACTTTCAGGGCGCTCATCAACTACGGTCTGGAATTCTTGAACGAGAGGGAATACATTCCTCTCCAGACCCCGCAACTCATGCTCCGGGACCAGATGGCGAAGACGGCCCAGCTGTCGCAGTAAGTCAGAGCTTGGCACTTGTTCTATTGGGAATTCATATCCTGATTCCGAATCTAGGTTCGACGAGGAACTGTACAAGGTCTCTGGCGATCAGGCGGACAAGTATCTCATTGCGGTAAGATGACTCCAAAACATGGGCCATGGCAGCAACACTCCTGCGCCACAACTGGCCCATATTACGGCCCCAATCCTGCTAACTTATGACAGACCTCCGAACAACCAATCTCCGCCTACCATAGCGATGAGTGGCTCCAGCCCAAGCAGCTTCCCTTGAAGTAAGATATGGCACTCGAGATGATAGAACCTCACTTACACTGCATTAGGTACGCTGGTTACTCGACTTGCTTCCGCAAGGAAGCCGGTGCCGTGAGTTTACCCTTCCCATCACCACTAGACTCCTATTCTGACCATCACGCAGCACGGAAAGGATGTGTGGGGCATTTTCCGCGTCCACGAGTTTACCAAGGTTCGGCCTTGACAACGAATCCCTTATTCCTAACCATTTGATTGACACCGATCAGGTCGAGCAATTCTGCATCACCGATCCTGAGAAGTAAGTCGGAACTGGTGTCTGTTGGTTTGGATCATGTCTCACATCACAACAGGTCCTGGGAGATGTTTGAGAACATGATCTCGACCTCGGAGAGCTTTTACAAGTCTCTCGGAATCCCGTACCGTGTTGTTGCTATCGTTTCTGGTGCCCTGAGTATGTTTCACCCTCGCCTTGCGTTTTAACAAATTGCTGACTCGGCTACAGACAATGCTGGTATGTTAGGCTCAGACGGTGCCTAACTGGAATACATGCTAACTAATGTAAAGCCGCGAAGAAGCTTGATCTTGAGGCCTGGTTCCCTGTGAGACATGATCCCCTACAAATGTGAAAAGCGGTAATAGCTAACAACCCTTCGATGTAGCACCAAGGAGAGTTCAAGGAGCTGGTCAGCTGCTCGTAAGTTGAAGATCATACAAACTCGACGAACTCTCCCGACAACGCTGACCTCCGATGCAGTAACTGCACCGACTACCAAAGCCGCGACCTGGAGATCCGCTTCGGCATCAAGAAGCAAACGGATGTGAAGAAGACTTATGTCCACTGCCTCAACTCCACTCTTACCGCCACGACGAGGACTCTGTGCGCTATCCTCGAGAACTTCCAGACCGAAGAGGTATGTCCTTCGAACATGCATCACCTGTTTGCAACCATACTAACACAATTTCAGGGTGTCAATATCCCCGAGCCCCTGCGCAAGGTAAGACGACGAGAAAGCCGGTTCTCATGGTTCCATGCTGACGAATTTAGTACCTGCCTGGCGCCCCTGCATTCATCCCCTTCGCGAAACCGGCCGCCGAGAAGAAGGAGGTCCCTATCCGGTAATGGACTAGAGTGGATGCGATTGGTGGTCCCCGTTTCTGTTGCTTGGGTGCTCGTGCCGCTGCTCTCTCGGCCATGAACCGAGGGACGTGACGGCCTTAGGGTAGCATCCCATCACCGGATTCAATGATACATGAATGGGCCGAGGCACGCATTGTGATGAGACGTCTCAATAGTCCATTTCTCCTTCATGGACCTCAGCTTTGCTTCCAGCAAAAAACAGCAACAGCCGTGAACGTAAATACAGCGCACCTTGCAGCAGCTGTGGCCGCCATCGCCCAGCAAACGTTGTGTGTACCCTCAACGGCGCCCTCCCAGGCGTTCCGTGAGGGAACATGTACCATCGTAAATACCACCCTCTCAACGCCCTCCAGGTTGTGCCATGTCATGTCCCACACTCCACTCCTGTACATGCAACAATGCTAGCCCAAGTCCAAGGGGCCAGAGAAGCCCCCGGCCTATGCAAAGCAAGCCAAGCAGGGCCTGGCAACGAAAGCGCCCGACATCATCAAAAGAAAACATCAACAAGCCCAAGCGCCATTACCATCTCCCCTCCGGCTTCCCATTACCCCCACCGATTGAAACTTCCATGAACGTAATTCAGCAAAAAAAGCAAGAGTCTCTCTCCTTGCCGTGCCATGCCGAGATGCGAGCCACTCTCCCACCCCATTACCCCACCCCTTTGTCGCCTTTCTTCTACCAGCTTTCACCCCAAGAGAGGGCGAGAGGGAGAAGGGAAGGCAGCCGCAGATGGTTCGTGCTTTGGCGTGGCCGGGGCTCACATGAGCACGCACTTGCCGCCCTCGGCCGGCTCGTTGGGGTTCTGCGACTTCTCCACCTCGCCGATGAGCAGCTCAAAGGCCCGGGCGACGTTCTCGTTGTACCGGGCGCTGGCCTCGGTCCAGGCGCACTTGTACTTCTCGGCCACGGCCTTGCCCTCCTCGGGCGTCACCTGGCGCTGCTCGGGGCGCAGGTCGCACTTGTTGCCGACGATGCAGATGGGGACGCTGGCCGTGCCCTGTAAATCGGCCGGTTAGTTGCGAGGACCGGGTGAGATGGGGAGAGCAGGGTAGGGGAGGAGGGAGGGGGTTGACGAACGAGATGATTCAGAATCTTATCCCTAATGACCTGGACCATCTCGAACGACTGCAGCGACGAGACGCTGTAGACGAGCATGTAGCCGTGGATGCCAATGAAGTGCTTCGAGTTCAGGATGCTGTACTCGTCCTGGCCTGCGGTGTCGACGATCTCGGTCGCATAGTCCTGGCCCTTGTACCGGATCTCCTTGCTGAAGGTGTTCTCGATGGTCGGGTAGTAACTCTCGACGAAGTGCCCGTCGACGTAACGGACTGCAAGGGAGGATTTGCCTAAAGAGAGGGAGCAAAATAATGTTAATTGCCGGGTCTGTGGGCATAAGAGGACGAAGGGAGCAGTGCAGGGGAGCTCACCGACTGAGCGGCTGCCAACAATGGCGATCTTGCGCTGTTTGGCGAGGGCTGGTGCCATTTCTTCCTACTGGATTTGTTGACCACGGAGGCGCGACAGGTAATTCGGTCGTCGGGGTATTGCTTTTCGAATGCAACGGTCGCGATGCGACTTGTGTCAATCCACAATGCGGCGTGAAGCGAACAGGACAAGGTTTCGAAGTTGGGTTTGTTGGGTTTATTAGGCGGGCAGGAACCGATACGAACCGAAAACGCACGGGAGGCAGAGCGTCTAAGGAGACGACTTTGGAGGCAAGTCAATGTGAAACAAACTTCCAAACACCTCCCAACTGAGTTGGGCAGTAGGAGAGTCTTGGGGGTTTTTGCACCCTTTCTTGTTAGACTCCGCAGATCAGCGCGTGTCGTCTCAAATGGCTTAGAGAAGACGTTCAATCGTAAACCAAAGGGAAGTGTGGTTGCCCTTTGCACATGCATGCACAGCAGCGGCACCAGGATCAACAGCGGTTCCAGAACAAACGCAGGTGACAGCAGGGCGGGGTCGTGGACGCCTTGGCATTCAAGGTGGGGCCAGTTGGGCGGCTAGGTTGATGGGGGCATCTGAGCAAACCATGGAAGCCACCTTGAATACCCAGACAGCCTCATGGCAACAAGAGTCGCGTCTTTCGAGAACCCCAAACTGAACGGTCTTATTCAGTGACTGAGATGAAATTTGCGATTGCGCGTTAGTGTCTGTAGAAGTCATCCCTTCATTCCCGTCCATGTCATGAAACCTCCGATTCATCATCCATAAAAGTCACCCCGCCCGGCCAGGGTTTCCTCAGTCCACCCCCCCGGAGCTATGCGAGCCAAATAAATCCCCGAGTTCCCCTGCCAAATCCCAAACGCCGTGCAACATGGAAAGCATATGTAACGAGGAATGGCGGGCCTTCTCAGCGTAGCGCTGCAAGCTGGTCCGCCAGGTTCTGAAGACGGGCCAATGCAGCCGAATCAGACCCATGGCCCGCCCCCTCGTCACCCTGAGCTTCCGCAACCTTCTGGTGGAAAACTATGAACTCGTTGATTGAGTCGAGCAGTGGTTGCATGTTCTTTTTCGGGTGAACTAGGAGGAATCGACTCCTGATGGAGTCGTTCAAGCAGAGATAGCCAAGGAGGATCGAGAGATACCCCAAGGCGACGTTGAGCTGCGTCTTCTCCATCGAGTCGGCCTGAATTTGGTCAGCAGCGAAGGCGAATGGGGTGGTTCAGGGAGACCTACATCAGCCGTTTTCGTGTGGTTGTCCGCAAAGACTTGTATGAGTCCGTTCAGGGCTGATCCTGTGCCATCGCCAGGCTCCTCCAGACTTCTCGATGCAGGCGGGTAATACACACAGAAATTGATCATGGCTCCCAGCATCATGATGAGAGACTCCAGTACCTTGGACAAAAAGGAGTCGACTTTCATCGACTTCATAACCACCCCGAAAGCGCTGCAGGCGGATCTGGCAAGACACTGGAGTAGCCCCTTGTCGACAAACACGCGAGACGCTTCGGGGTTGTGGTTGGTGATGTTGAGAGAGATCCTCAGAGCCAGGCTTTCGAGGTCACCGAGCTCGTCAGTCGGCCGTTCCATGGCGGTGTTCAAAACGTCGGCGAGGATGGGAGCATATTGTTTGGTCCACAACGAGCCGAGTCGAGATTGCATCGCGTTGATTGAGTGGCCCTCCAGCACATAGAGTGCAAGGTAAAAGTCGCAAGACTCTGGTAGATCGCGGGGGCCCCAGCTAGCCTCGCTGGAGATCCCGCCGGAGAGCATGGCGAATAGGTTGTCCGTGACTTCCTCGGAAAGCACATCGTCCTCGACAGACGCATGGGTAGGCTGGCGCATAAGCAAGTCTAGGCACTTCAAGGCCAGCGTACGCGGTGACAGCGATGTCGGTGAGAACGGTTCCCAGATCGGCAGCGCCAGGACCGAGGACTTGATTATTGTCATGGTAAACTGCGCGTTTCTTGAGACATTCTGCGTCCTGTCCTTGGCGAGCTGGGCGATGTCGGTCGTATTGCCGAGAAGCTTGCTGATGAGTGCGGCGAGACCGTGTGAGCGGAGTTGTTGGATTAGATGCGCCGATGTGGTGGCCGCGAGAAGAGTCGTGATGATGGCCAAAATTGCGTATCCTGCGACCAAATCCGTTTCGTCCGCGAGAGACTTGAACAAGCTTCCCCCGTCGCTGTGGTTTCGGAACTGCTGACGAAAGTCCTTGTGCTTCATCTTTTGGGCGAGTTCAAGCAACGCCCCCCTTCGTAAGGAGGAAGGCTTAGCCGACGGCGAACCGACCCTGTCCAGAATATCGTCCATTTCATCGGCAAAGCGACTATTCGCCCCGGCCTGTCGCAGTTCGTGGATGCTGCGAACGGCGCCAGTGTTGGCTGTTTCGTCGTCTTCATCGAGGTACGAGAAGGTGTTGATGGTGGAACTTTTGGTAAGTCGCCCAAAGTTGAACAATGCACCTCCGGCCGGCCCGTTGCCAAGGTCACCAAAGCCGCCGCCGCCGAGCAACGGGTCGTCGTCAGCCAACATGGTCCTCTGTTGACTGTAGGTAAACTTAGGGCCCGTCTTCTTAGCCACCATGACCGGACGCGCGTGGGGGGTTGGCTGAGAGATGTGGGTTGGAGGTGGCGGGGGTGAATTCTGGAATCTTGGTGCTGGCTGGGAATTGAACCCCTCGGATCTCTGTGACGATGCTTCATCGTCGGATGAACTGGCCTCCTCAACCTCTTGCTCTGCAAGCGTGTCAATCAGGCGCCTCTTTCGAATTGGCTGAGAAACCGGCCTCTGGATCTGAGGACCAGCTGCCGCAGTCGTAGCCGTTGGTGGGCGGGATATCTTTTTGGGCACGGCAGCTTTCGATGGATCTGGGACGGAGAGACGGATGGGGATCTGCTGCTTTTTGGTTCCCTTATTTTTAGAACTGACGCTGAGATTCTTCAGCGTCCGTGAAGTCTTTGCCGAAAACGGCATCGATGCCGACGCGGCGTCTTTCATGTGAATGTCTTGCTCAGGTGTGCTCTGTCGCGAGGCGGTCAAATCGCGCGCAGATTTTGGAATTTCTTCCTCGCTCGACAGCACAGGCGATCGGGCGCCCGGAGGTGACGAGTCAGGTGTCGAATAAGGGCCGGTCAACCTCGCCTTGTCAGGCAACTCCCTCCCTAGTCTCCTCTTCTTTGGTCGGATGGGCTCTTCGAGCTGGGATTCGATGTCGTAGAGATCGGGAAGCGGCTGGCTATGCGACTCTTCAGAAGGCTTCTGGCGCGCTTCGGAAGCATCTTTGCGGTTGCCTTGTGGCTTCGCCTTGGCAGAGCTGCCAGGGCGCGCCGGGCGAGGGTGTTCGGGGGACCCCGGCTGGGACTTGGTGAAGGATGACGGAATTGCTGGGGCCGATTCGGCATGCCTGAGAGGAGCCGGCCTCGTTGTCTCGGCCCTCCTTCTCCCATAGGTAGCGACCTTCTTCTTCGGAGCAAAGCCGAAGTCGTAAATCGAGTCGGTGTTGCTGGCCATCATGGCGAACACAGGCGGGAAACACCGGCGAGTTGCTGTAAAACGCGCGGATCGGACTTCGGGACTCCACTCGGTTATGTTTCGTTGGCAGTGGCGCAAATATCAGCGCGGCATCCTGCCCGCGCGGCCCCAAACCTGTGCGGATGAAGCGAAGGTCTTCGCCGCGACTTTGGCCACTTCGCGACTGCCAAGAGCGGGCTCGCCAGGTCCAATTCGCGCCGCTCGTGCTGGCCAAAGTAATCGAGCTGGTGTTCGGGAACGCGGACGGGTTGAAATGCGTCGGGTGGGGTCGAGATGGCGCTCTTGATGGCGCAGAGATGGTTGGCAGACCGGTGGGGGTGAGGTACAAAGCGGATTGTTTGATGCGATTCACGAAGATGCCAGACGGTTGTTGTTTGGAAACAACACCCCCGGCAGAGAGGACCCCACCCCACAATGCCGCCTCCCTGAAGGTGGCCCAAGCGCACTGTTCTCAGCCCCGCAATGGAAGATGGAAGGATGATGCCTGCGGGGCGGAGATGGTTGGGACTGGGGACCAGAATCGAATCCGTATCTCCTGCAAACTCGAGGTTGTGCACGAGGGAGAAGACACCACACAATCAAACCTATCACGCTTTTGCAGCACCAACCCTCCTAAATATTGAGCATACTAACAATGTCTTTGGCTTCTTCTTTGATACTTGTGTACATTGTGGGCACACATCTTGTGTCCAGTTCTGCAGAGGCACCGACTAATTAGTAGAGGGCGCTTGGTACAAGTGACCTGAACGCCTGAAAGCCCTCTCCTGCTTTGATATTTGCGGCCTCCCACCCGCTAGCATTTCCTCCGTTGCGCCCTTGAGAATGCAGTGTGGGATCTTCACGACGACAACGATGGTATTTGTATCTGCATTTAGAAGTGTCTAGAGACACCCGCCGACTCTGGGACCAAAGTGGGGCGGCGCTCTCCCACTCTGGCAAAGAGCATACCTTGGTAGGTAGGTAGGGATGCATTTCGTGTCGTAGCACGAGATCATTTTGGAGTTTACTTTACTTGTATTATTTGCCAACATGGAAGATGAGAGCCATGGTCAGTGGGTCGGTCGAGATAAGGGAACCCATCCTTGGTGCTTGGGCAGCCGCCCAGCTGCTTCCGGCGGGGTTGAGATGAAAGTCGGAGAGGGGCGGTACAAGTACCTACCGGATTGAGATGGGCAGCTGTCTTTGCCTCCAAAAGCCCAACTTTGCCTGAAACAACCCACGCAAGGTCTCACCTGATCGAGTTGGCACATATTCTTCCGTCTTCAAGGCCGTTCTCAGCTTTACGACCACGATCGGAAACCAAAAGTCAAACTCCGGTACGACTCCCAACTAGCGCCCGTTCCATGCTTCTGCCACTGCCCGGCCGCTTCTGCCCCAGGGCTGTGGTCGTTGTTTCATTTCAAGCTGACTGGCCGAAGGGTCTCCCGCCGCAATGTCCAACGTCAAGCTTGCACCGACGCAATGCGTTGGCCCCGACTACCGATCAGAGAGCCAAAAGCCCACAGCGGTGGTCTCGGCGGGCGTCGAATTTGACACAGTTACCATCCTCCCGCAGACACCGCAGCTGATTGCGCTGCTCTCGTGAGTGGCTTCCGTGTTTGGACGGACACCTGGGTTCTGATGCACCCCTAGGATTATCCGCAACAAAGAGACGCAGCGCGGAGACTTCATCTTCTATTCCAACAGGATCATCCGCCTCTTGGTCGAGGAGGGCCTCAACCACCTCCCCACCATTGAGCACACGGTCACCACGCCCGTGGGACGGTCCTATGATGGGCTGTCCTTCCAGGGTAAGATCTGCGGCGTGTCCATCATGCGTGCAGGAGAGGCTATGGAGCAGGGCTTGAGGGAGTGCTGCCGGTCGGTGCGGATTGGGAAGATCCTGATCCAGAGGGACGAGGAGACATCCCGACCCAAGCTCTTTTACGACAAGCTGCCAGAAGATATTGCCGATCGATGGGTGCTCCTGCTCGATCCCATGCTTGCGACGGGTATGTTTGACCGCTCTAGGTCATTTCGGCGGACATGATCGCTCACCTCTCCACAGGCGGCTCTGCTATCATGGCAGTCGAAGTTCTCAAGTCGCGTGGCGTGCCCGAGGACCGAATCCTGTTCCTCAACGTTCTCGCCAGCCCCCAAGGCATCCAAAACTTTGCGACCAAGTTCCCCAAGCTTCGGCTCGTGACGGCGTTTGTGGACCAGGGACTCGACGAGAAGAAGTAAGTGTTTCAACCTGCAAACCTGGATGCGAGGCTCACCAGTCTTTCTCTAGCTACATCATACCCGGTCTTGGTGATTTCGGCGACAGATATTATACCAGGTGAAGCAAAAATGTCAACCACTCAGATAGCGTCCACAGAAGAAACAGCGTAGTATTACAAATTCCGCTCGGCACGGTAACCTTCACGCTCACAATCCGGTCGGATGATTGGTATCGCCTGCGACTTTCACCGATCCCAGACCTGAGACCCTGCTCGTATATCCTGTGCTCCGCTCAGAAATACCACGAATATGTCCACCGGCAGTTCTGCCGCGTCAGTCGTAATCCTCGTCGTCGGCCACAATGTCCTCCCCTTCGTAGCCGCCCTCGTCTTCATCGTCATCTATCCTCTTGCTTGATTCCCCTGCCCGTTTGCTGCTCAGCCTGGCGCCGCCGCGGGACTGGTTATCATTCTGACGGGACTCTTCGGCAACGGCATCTGTAAAAGCAGGTCAATCCGATGCGCCGCCAACCAAAAAGCCGGGTATTGCCCCCAATGGTATCCTACCTGCCGCGTCAACCCACTCGCTGTAGACATCTATCGGGGAAGAAAGATCTGGAGCCCTTTAGCTTATTGTATTCCCGACGCCAAAGAGGGAACAGCGTACAATTGATCGAGCACTGGAACTTCTGGCCGCAGACTTTGCAATCAAGCCAGCCACAGCCCGTTTTCTTGTCCAGCTTGACTTCGACCGATTTCTCATGGTTGCAAAACAGGCACGTGAAGGTCGTCGGGAGCGGATCGCGCTGGAACAGAGAAGAGAGATTAGCTCGAGGTGCTCATCGGTGGACGCCAAAGATCATCAATTCCACGTAAGATACCTTCTTTGGGCCCTGGGGTTTGCTTGAGCTCTTCCGCTTGCCCATTGTGATCGATTGCGTTCAGACCTCGTTCGCTCGCTCGCTCGCTCGGTGGCGTTGGAGTTTAATGGATCGTTTGGCAGGTATTGACAATTATCTCGATATGAATAATGGCTTGGGTCTAGGAAAAGAGCAAAAGACAGTGGAAAGCAAGGGAGAGCGGGTGCTCAAACTCGTTGTGCTTCAGATCGCAAAGGGAAGAAATCGACTGCCCCGCCAAAGTGCACGTCTTCAGCTGGCAGCCTCGCAGTGCTGCACCTCAGCCTTGGCCACCTTCCTCCATCCTTCATTATTACGCATTTTCCTGCAGGGGAGACGCGCCATGGAGAGTTGGCTCGTGCACGCCAACCGCCGGCACAACCCTGGGTCCACTCTCTCAGCCAGGTTGGCGTCAATCCCAGCTTCAAGTGATCCGCAGTGCAGTTATCGTCAGGCTTGACGTTATCTGGAATCAATGCATCTCCAAGGACCGGAGGGATCGAAACCCATTGATATGGAAATTGAACCCTGCCCCCTCTACAAGTACTTGTAGATCCACCTTTTTGTGCCCCAGAACGCGGACGCCCACCGCACTGCTCCCTACTGTGTACCGCTGTTCTCTCACCGTCAATTCCAGAAACGACGTGTTCGACCTTGGTTGTCTGTCCAGCACACCACACCGCGCAACCACGCAGCAGACGTCCGCGATCCACCTGTCGCGGCAACCGATCCGATTGCGGTGCCCCGCCGTTGGGGCTTCCCGAGGTGGGGCAGCGGAGCCTGAAGCTGCAGGGGGTTGGTGCGCTGAAAGCCATGACAACCCTGCCTATCGATCACCTGCGCACCTACCCGTGCCAGCGTTATCCGACCGCTGCCAGTGAGTCCAAGATGCCTGCCAGCAAGGCCGGCGCGGCCTATCACGGGGTCTCGCTGGGTCCGGAACTTGGCGCATTCCGGCTTGCTGCTCCCGGGTGAACCTGGAATCAGTGGTTGATGCCGTCCTCTTTTTCGACCCTGTTGAACAGTCCAAACCTGTGTGACACCTTTTCTCGCCAGCTCTCCCCAGTTTCTGTCCCTTCTTGTTGCTCTTCAAGCATCCCTCATCCATACATCGCTACATTCCTACAGCCCTACAGAATCTTTGGCCTTCAAGGCGCCGCCCCAGGACCTGACCGCGTTGCCTGAGGTACTCATCCAACGACTGACCTATCTGTTTGTCCACAAACACACCACCACGGTCCACCTCGCCACCAGCCTGTACCATGGCGTCCGGCTTGGACGACGTCAACGAGGTCTTGAAGACCATCGCCCTGGGCCAGACCAAGTTGCTCTCGGCGGTCGAGGCCTTGTCCCAGCGTGTTGCTGAGCTCGAGAAGCCCCTGGAGGACATTCAACGTCCCGGCAGCGCCATCACCGACAAGCCCAAGTTGGCGGCGCCGACGCCC